>ERZ808035.18-NODE-18-length-248731-cov-15.628653_pt1 | contig 248731 bp, 181 predicted proteins | sample MGYA00380189_ERZ808035 | MGnify/ENA primary metagenome ERZ808035 (study PRJEB31490, sample SAMN06133407) | mouse gut metagenome | isolation source: M5_1 | host: mice | place: China: Chengdu | collected 2015-05 ... | reverse complement strand
ATATTGCTTCTGCAGTTTTCATCCTGCAAATTTAACACTTTCCCAAAAATCTATGCACCGGGATTTCGGATTGAGCCCCTATAACTCCTTGATAATCCTGGCCGGATTTCCGCCGACCACGACATTGGAAGGCACGTCCCGGGTAACAACGGAACCGGCACCTATCACCACATTGTTCCCTATTGTCACACCCGGGACAATCGTCACTCCCCCGCCAATCCATACATTATCCCCTATCGTCACCGGCTCGGCCCATTCAACCCCCTGGTTCCTCTCAGCAGCATCGAGCGGATGGCAGGCGGTATAGATGCTGACGTTCGGACCGATGAACGCATGGTCCCCGATTCTGACCTCAGCCTCATCGAGAATCGTAAGATTGAAGTTCGCGAAGAAATCCTCCCCAATATAGATGTTGCACCCGTAGTCACATCGGAACGGCTGATTGAAATGGAACCGCTCGCCGCACTTGCCGAGCAGCGAACGCAGTATCTTTTTCTGCCCCTCCATATCCGATGGAGGCAGGTCGTTGAGCCGCCGTATCACGCCGCGCGTCTCCTCCAGCCGTGCAATAAGTTCGGGATGCAGAGCATCGTAAACCTCTCCGGCGAGCATCATTTTCCATACTTTGTCGAAATCTTCACGCATATTTGCTCCATTATTAAGTATTCTGACGCGAAGATAGACAATTTCTCTCTAATCCACCTACCGATGCGAAGCAGATCGGAGCGGAATCACTGGGGCCGTACTTCTGTCAGATTTACGAGCTTGTTCAATATGGCGAAAATCGTCAGTCCGGCGCTGGAATGGATTCCGAGTTTAGAGGTGATATTTCGGCGGTGAGTCGCGACGGTATGGACCGACAGACACAGCTCGTCGGCGATTTCCTTGTTGCTCAAGCCCCGGGCCACGCAGCGGATTATCTCTTTTTCCCGCTCACCAAGGGCCTCGAGCTGCGGGTTGTCCGTCTCGCTGTCTTCATCTTCCGCCGGTTCCGCAGTCACCAGCGATGTGCGCAATGAATTTTCCAGGAGTTCCACAGCCGGGACAAACAGGCTGTTCTCGACCTCAAAGTGCGACATAAGGTCGCGCTCACAAATTATTATATCAAACAGAGTGGCGCTCAGACGGGCATTCTCCTTCTGCTTGTAATGGTAGATATAAATATCTTTAAGTTCGTTCAGCTTTGCAGCCATATGGTTATGGCTCAAAGAGAAATTAGCGATTGAAAAATCCTCGTCAACCTCTCCTCGCAGCAGACGGTCTACATAGGAGAAAATCACGTCATTCTCATAATCCATATGCCGTTTTACTTCCAGGACATAATCGTCGAAGAACTTCATCAGAAGGAAAGCGACATCGTCTGTTTCGGAATAGTTGATCGCCTCTATAAGATGGTGACGGATTTTAGGTAGCGTGACGTCGAGGAATGACGTGTGCGCCCGGCGCAGATACCCCATTAAGGAGACCAGCGACACCTGCGGGTCCGCCTCGGGATGTCCGCTGAGCAGGTTGCAGACGGCGAGAAAAGTCGACGTGTCGACCCCGTTCTCGCGGCAAGTCTCGGCAATTGTCGAGTCACCGAAACCGAAGGCGATGTCAAAACGGCTGATTGCCATAAGGAGCATGTTGTTATCGCGTATGATTTCGCGCATACGGTTCGACGGAAGATAGTGTTTCTGGTTTCCAATCATTGTTTCTTAGTTTGCGTCAGGGTCGTTTTCCCCATGCAAAGATACGGCGAACATTCCGCACGGACAATACCCAAATTTGACTATCCTACCGCGTTCAAACACGGTTCCTCGCAACATCGAAGCGTTTCAGGGAGCACAAGAAACCCTATTTTCAGGTATTGTCAGGCCGATTCGCAGAGCCTAATTTTGCACTCAGAAACAATCACAAACGAACTAACAATGGAAAAGACCAAATTGAAAAAACTGGTAACATCAATGATACTTCTTGTTGGCTCAACGTCGCTTTTATCTTGTTCCGAAAGCAAAGATGACGACAAACCCGCTGTTCCCGCCGCGAAAGAAATCGAGGGCATCTACAAAGGAGATATGGCGTCATCCGTTATGGGTAGCGAGACATTATTCGAGGATATGACATTCACTGTTACCGCAACCGACGATGCGACAGCCACGCTGAGAGTCTCCTCTTTCGGCAATCCGCCAATGCTGATTCCCGAAATCACAGTCAGCGACATCAAGGTAAGCGGAAAAGACGGCACTTATACCCTCGCGCCGACAGAGTTCAGCGGTTCTACGGCTGCCGGCAGAAATTACTCCGGAACAGCCAAAGGGAGTTACAGCAATAGCACTCTTAACGTACAGTTCAACCTTCAGTACGGTGCGATGCCGATGCCTCTAATCTGCTCATTCTCGGCTAATAAACAGTGAGGATTCACGACATATTCTCTTTGCTCTGTCTGTCGCTGGCGGCCCCCGCGCTCCTTGCCGGAAACACATCCGGCAACGGAGCCGCGGAAGAGCCTGAGTTCAGCATCGACGAAAAACTGCTCGACGAGGTCGTGGTAACCGCCACCCGCACTCCCAAAGCGCTGAAAGATGTGCCGGTTGTGACGAGGGTAATCACTACGGAAGAAATCGAGAGAGCCGATGCCACTAATATTCAGGACCTGTTGACGGAGGAACTCCCCGGACTCGAATTCGGTTACGCGATGTCGCAGGAGACCTCGCTGAACATGAGCGGATTCGGAGGGAACGCCGTACTCTTCCTCGTTGACGGCGAAAGGCTCGCCGGAGAGACGATGGACAACGTAGACTACAACCGCCTGGACCTTGGGAACGTCGGACAGGTGGAAATCGTCAAAGGCGCGTCGTCGGCCCTCTATGGCGCTAACGCCGTCGGGGGAGTAGTCAACCTGATAAGCCGCGAAAGTTCCGACCCCTGGAACGTCAACGTCAATTCCCGTTACAGATCGGAAGGGAACGAATGGCGCTCCGGAGCTAATATCAACTTCAACGCCGGGCGCTGGAGTTCCAATACCTCCGCCCAACACTCGACGCGCGAGACAGTCCGACTGACCGACGCGTTCGACACAGAGTCGAAAATCCACGACATATTCGGCGGGGAGACTTTCAGCGTGAAGGAACGGCTGACCTACCGCCCGACAGACAATCTCCGCCTTACCGCCCGCGGAGGATACTTCCGGCGCACAAGCAACCGCTATAATTACACCGACCGTTACAGCGACTATACCGGCGGCCTGCGGGCACTTTGGAATATCGACGCGACCCGCTATCTGGAAGCGTCGTACAGCTACGACCTGTACGACAAGGCCCGTTTCGTATCGTCAAAGCGCACCCACGACCACGACTATTCCAACCGTCAGCATACCCTCCACCTGTTGTTCAACAAGTTCTGGGGCAAGCATACGCTGACCGTCGGCGGGGACGTCCTCCACGACTTCCTGACAACCTACCAGTTTACCGACAACGGGAATCACGAGCAGACGTCGGCCGACCTGTTCGTCCAGTTTGACTATAACCCGACCCGGTGGCTTAACTTGGTCGCCTCGGTTCGCGACGACTATTTCTCAGCATCGCGCAACAACGCCGTCACCGCGCGGGTCGCCTCTATGTTCAAGTTCACCGGTCTCTCCGTAAGAGCGTCCTACTCCGGCGGATTCCGCGCCCCGACCCTCAAAGAGATGTATATGGACTTCGACATGGCCAGTATCCAGATGATTTACGGCAATCCCGACCTGAAGCCGGAACGGAGCCATAACTTCAACCTGTCGCTTGAACATTATGGCGAGATACGCTCGACCGTGTTCCATGGAAAGTACAGTGCGACCGCCTCGGGTTACTACAACTACTACGACCGGCGGATAACCACTACCGATTTTCCAGGCGACGACGAACGTGAGGAAGGAGCTGTCTACGCCAACGAGGATGGCGTGAAGGTGTCCGGACTCGACATTACGGCACGCTACCGGGCCGTCTGCGGATTCGGGCTCTCGGCAAGTTACAACTACCTGCATATCGCAGGCAGCTCCATTGACTCGCAGTTCACCCAGCCCCGTCCCCATTCCGCGACCTGGCGCGTGGACTTCAAGCACGACATCGGACGAAACTACGGGTTCTACGTCGGCCTGTCGGGACGGTATCTGTCAAAACCGACGAGCTGCTACGAAACCGACGGCGCTTATTCCCTATGGAAGTTCACCTTGCAGCATAGCGTCTGGAAAGGAATCAATATAAATTTCGCGATAGACAACCTTTTGAACTACGTTCCAAAAGTCTATTACTGGAATTCAGCCCCGGCGACGGGACGAACCTGGACCGTCGGCCTCTCCCTCGACATCGACAAGATGTTCAATTAATCAGATATGAAGAAAAAGAAGATTATATTATCAGTTTGCGCCTGCGCCCTGATATTGGGCGCGGGCTTGTTTGCCTGGTCAAGGTACGCGGCTCCGACAAAAGTAGCGTTCGTAAACTACCAGGCGATTACCCTTGGCCAGATTTCCAAGGCCAACAGCGATAACTCGTGGGTAAAGATTTACGAACTTCCGGCCGAAGACCTTGACAAGGCCGGAAATTTCGATATGGTGCTGGTCAACGGCATGGGTCTGCGTGTCACGGAAGAACAGCGTCAGGCGCTGATTGACGCCGCTCAGAAAGGGACCCCCGTTATGACAACAGCCGCCACAAACCCCCAGAACATGATTGTCTCGGTTGACTCGGTCGACCATTCATATATCAGCCAGTATCTCGCGGGGGGACGCTCCAACTACCGCAATCTGATGGAGTATATCCGCCACTTCATCGACGGGAAGAAAATTTTCGCACCCGTGCCCGGCGACCTGCAGTCATCCTCGGCATCACTGCTGTATTACCCCTCCGATGATGAACCCGGATTCAATTCTGTCGCCGAATACGAGGCCTGGCTGAAAAGACAGGGCAAGCTTACGTCTGAGTCACAGAAGATTATTCTGACCGGGCAGATGGGCGTTGCAGATTCCCTTGTCGCCGCTCTCGACCGCCGCGGCTTCGCGGTGTACCCTGTCAGCGTAATCCAGCGGTTCGTAGCCGGAGGACACGCCGATTCCATCGGGGCGTCAGCGGTAATCAACATGGCCCATGGCCGAATGGGCGACGATATCGTAAGATGGCTTTCGGAACAGAATATCCCCCTGTTCTCCCCGCTGAATGTCAACCGGCCCTATGAGGAATGGATGGCTGACAAGATGGGAATGAACGGAGGTTTCCTGTCGCAGAGCGTGGTAACGCCCGAAATCGACGGCGCGGTTCTCCCCTACTCTCTCTTCGCTCATTTCGAGGGGCGCGACGGACTTCCTGAAGTCGCCGCAATCCCCGACCGCTTGGAACGTTTCACTGAAACTGTATCGAACTACGTAGCGCTTCGCTCAAAGCCGAACAAGGAGAAGAAACTCGCTATTTTCTATTTCAAAGGCCCGGGCCAGAGCGCCCTGGTAGTCGAAGGAATGGAGGTGGCTCCCTCTCTGTTCAACTTCCTGACCCGGCTGAAAGCGGAAGGTTACCGCGTTGACAATCTCCCGGCCGACGCGGCCGCACTTGAAAAAATGATTAACGATAACGGCCGCATATTCAACGACTACGCAGCCGGGGCGAAGGCTTCATTTGTAAATTCCGCACATCCCGAAATCATCAGCCGCCGTGATTACGACGAATGGCGTTCTGCCTCCCTTTCTCCCGCAATGGCAGCCGCCACTGACAGCGTCGACGGCCAATTCCCGGGACACGCCCTGTCTGACGACGACGGCAACCTCGCGTTGGCAAGACTTGATTTCGGAAATGTCGTACTTATTCCGCAACCCGCCGCCGGTCTCGGGGATGATGACTTCCGGATTGTGCATGGGACAGACGCCGCGCCTCCCCATCAGTACGTCGCAGCGTATCTTTGGGCGAAAAACGGATTCAGAGCGGACGCGTTGCTGCATTTCGGCGCGCACGGCTCACTGGAGTTTACTCCCCGCAAACAGGTTGCCCTCGGAAGCGAGGACTGGCCTGACCGCCTCGTAGGCACTCTCCCCCACTTCTACCTCTACTCCACTTCCAACGTCGGAGAGGCGATGATCGCCAAGCGCCGCTCTTATGCCGGGATTGTCAATTATCTTACTCCTCCGTTCCTTGAAAGCAGTCTGAGAGGGGTATACAAAGACCTGACCGATGCGATCAACGCGTACAACGGGGCTAAAAACCACACTGACTCTGTCCGCAACGCCTCCCTCGTCAAAAACAACACGCTGAAACTCGGTATTCACCGCGAGCTGCGGATTGACAGCGTTAAGCCCTTCTCCGCCGACGATATAGCGCGCGTCGAGAGCTTCGCCGAAGAACTCGCCAACGAAAAGATTACCGGCGCTCTGTACATTCTCGGACAGCCGTACTCACCCAAACATATCGCATCAACCGTAGAGGCGATGACGATAGACCCGATAGCGTATTCCTTGCAGAAGTTGAGCGGCGGAAATCTCGCCCAATTGCGCCAGCAGGCCAAACAGCTTGTTAATTCGGGAAAACCGATTGACGACGCCGCGATCTGCCGCATAGCTGGAATCTCCTCTCAGGAACTCGACAGCGCCCGTTCGGTGAACGCCGCGATTGAAGGCTCAAAAGGGATGTTCTCCCGCATGATGGTGATGGGCGCGATGATGCCGCAAAACCGCCAGCAGACCTCCAGAATTGCCGACCGCCCCGAAACCCCGAAACACCACGGCAGCGGCATGATGGCCGGAATGGACCCAGACAAGGCTATCGAGATGGCCCGCAAGATGGGTGCCTCCGAAGAGTCTATAAAAAAGATGAAAGCGGCAATCAAAGTAAAAAAAGACGTGGTTAAAGGCTCCGTCGGCCATCCCGGAGGACACGGAATGGGCGCCGGACGCAAAGAGTTCACCAAGGAAGCGATTGAATTTGCCACCGCCGTAGGCGAGGTAGAACGCGCTCTTGGCAATGTGGCACGCTACCGCGCTGCCCTCGAGGAAAGCCCGCGGGCCGAAATCTCCTCGCTCGTCAACGCTCTGAACGGCGGTTATATCAGACCGACATCCGGCGGAGACCCGGTACTCAATCCCGAAATACTCCCTACCGGCCGCAATATGTACGCCGTAAATGCCGAGGAAACCCCTTCGGTCGTCGCCTGGGAAAAGGGAAAGGAACTTGCCCGGAATACTATCGCGATGTATCGCAAGGCCCACGGCGACAGCGTTCCCCGCAAGGTAAGCTACACGCTTTGGAGCAGCGAGTTCATCGAGACGGAAGGAGCCACTATCGCACAGGTACTGTATATGCTTGGTGTCGAACCGGTCCGTGACCCGTTCGGAAGGGTCACCGATCTCCGCCTGATTCCGTCGGCAGAACTCGGACGCCCCCGTATCGACGTCGTAGTGCAGACCTCCGGGCAGCTCCGCGACCTCGCCGCGTCGCGCCTGTTCCTTATCGGGCGCGCGGTCAAGATGGCCGCGGCAGCCGAGAATGACTTATATCCCAACTATGTGAAAGAGGGGGTCAACGAGTCGGGAAAGACCCTGGTCAATAAAGGCATCTCACCCAAGGAAGCCCGCCAGCTCGCTTCGCAGAGAGTCTTCGGCGGTGTCAACGGCAATTACGGTTCCGGCATCCAGGGGCTTGTCGAATCGGGCGACCGCTGGGAAGACGCTTCGGAAATCGCCGAGACCTATATTAATAATATGGGTGCTTCGTACGGATCCGAGGAGGATTGGGAACAGACCCGGCAGCATGCGTTCGAAGCTGCCCTGACTTGCACGGATGTCGTTGTGCAGCCGCGCCAGAGCAACACATGGGGAGCGCTGAGTCTCGACCATGTCTACGAATTTATGGGAGGCATGAACCTCGCTGTAAAGAATGTGACCGGTAAGGATCCCGAGGCATATCTGAGCGACTACCGAAACCGCAACAGAGTGAAGATGCAGGAAATCAAAGAAGCAATCGGCGTTGAAAGCCGCACGACCATTCTGAATCCCGCTTATCTGAAAGAGAAAATGAAGGGTGGCGCCGGCGACGCTTCCGCAATTGCCGACGTGGTCCGTAATACATACGGATGGAACGTGATGAAACCCGACGCTATCGACAACGAGTTGTGGGACGGCATCTACTCCACCCTTGTCGAAGATACCCACGGACTTGGCACCAAAGAGTTCTTCACCTCGAAGTCGCCGGCCGCCATCGAGGAGATTACCGCGGTAATGCTCGAATCCTCCCGCAAGGGGATGTGGAAGGCAACTCCCGAACAGCTCTCTAAACTTGCCGAACTTCACACGGAAGTCGTAGCGGAATACGGGGCCGCATGCACCGGCTTTGTCTGCGACAACGCCAAACTCCGCGACTACATCGCATCGAAGGCTCCGGCGAGCGCGCAGGCTTACCGGGAGGAGGTTGCCAAGGCAAGAAACGAGGCTGTCGTGTCTGAAAAGGACGGCACAGTGATGAAGCGAGAAGAGCTTAATTCCACCCAGACGGAGACAAACCGCCTGAATGTACCCGCGATTATTGCCTGTGTGGTTATTGCGCTCGGCATTATAGCCCTCGTCATCCGCCGCAGACGCAAAGAAGCGAAAAACTGATTGTTATGCAAGTTGTTGTGTTTATAATACTGTTGATGGTGGGCTTCATCTTCTTGGTGAAGCTCACCTATCACGGTCTCGTCGGGAAAATAGCGTTATGCGCTCTGGGAGCGCTCTTCGTAGTATTCTCAACCGACATTGCCGCATCCCAGTCGAAAACCCAGATTGAAACATGGCTCTCCTCCCCTGACCTGATGCTTGACGCCGCGGTTCTGCTCACAATAGATGTCGCCGCGCAACTCGCGTTCTGCTTCCTCATGGCCAGACAGCTTGAAAAGCCGCTGCGCCGATGGAGCCGCATACTTTTAGTGGCGCTCCTGTGGTTTCCGGGTCTTATGATTTTCCCGGCGCTCATGGCGTTGCTTACGGAGCTGATTTTCTCTATGACAGGCGCAGATTTCGCAACTATCGGTTACGGACTGGCCGGCGCGCTTTTGATTCTCGGCCCCCTGGCGGCAATCGGCTTCAGATGGCTGCTCCCTGAAGACGACATACGCCTTGAACTCATATTCCTTGCGTCGCTGCTGACAGCCGCTTTCGGCGTCGCTGCCACCGTCAACGGGCGCACGGCCGCCATCGGCACAAACTCTGTCGAATGGGCCGCGCTGGGAACGATTCTCCTGCTTCTGATACTCGGCACCGCAGCCGGAATTATGCTTAATATACATCTGACAAATAAAAAAATACGAAAGATATGAATGTTATATCCAACATCCTCTACTGGATTTCTACCGGACTGCTGGTACCGGTAATCGTGCTCCTTATTTTCTTTTTCGCGAGAGCCCTTGTTATGGTCGGGGCGTATTTCGGGCAGTGGAGCCGGGCCCGTAAAAGCTCGGCGCGTCTTGAGGCCGCGGTCAGCTCGCTCGACAAGGGGGATGCCGCCGGGGCTCTTGCGGCGCTCCCTGAAAAGCCGCTCACACTGGCCGAGGCTTACGGTCGCCGCCTGTTTGAGGCCGCGGGAAACGAGCCGAAACTGAACCTGCTTTTAAGTGACTTCGAGCTGGAGACAGAAAAAGAAATATCGACATCCAAGACCCTGACGAAGATGGGCCCGATACTTGGTCTGATGGGTACGCTTATCCCTATGGGCCCAGCGCTGGTCGGCCTGGCACAAGGCGACATCGCCTCAATGGCTTACAACATGCAGGTGGCTTTCGCCACGACGGTAGTGGGACTGACCGTCAGTGCTATCGGCTTCCTGACCCAGCAGGGTCGCGAACGACGCGCCGCCGCGGACTTGAGCCGTCTTGAATATATCGCCGACAACCTCTGCCAGACTTCCACTAAAAACAACGCGCTATGAGACGTCGCCGCCAATCTTTTCTCAAACGCCGCGGCCGCGAGGACAGCGACCCGATGAGCGTTGTCAGCAACCTGTTTGACGTGGCGATGGTATTCGCCGTAGCGCTGATGGTGGCTCTTGTAAGCCGATACAATATGACGGAAATGTTCTCACAGGAGGATTTCACCATGGTGAAAAACCCAGGGACCGACCAAATGGAAATCATTACCAAGGAAGGGGAGAAAATCAACCGTTACACCCCCTCCGAAGCTGACGATTCCGACCCCTCGGCAACCCGTGGCGAGCGCGTCGGCACCGCCTACCGCCTCCCCTCCGGCGACATTATCTATGTCCCCGAATAAACATATATGTCCCCGAATAAACCATCTAAAAAAAATAGGCTTTCTAATAATTGTCGGGTGGAGTGAGCCGAAGGCGAACGGCTTCTCTACCCGACATTAATATTTATAAAGCCGATATTAATTATAGCAGCGCCAAGTCGGTTACCTCGTTAATAGTTGCGGCATAATGGAAGGTAAGTCCGGTAAGGTAGCGGGCCGGTATCTCCTCTATGTCGCGGCGGTTGTCGGCGCAAAGTATTATATCGGTAATTCCGGCACGTTTCGCCGCGAGGATTTTCTCCTTAATACCTCCTACGGGGAGCACCTTCCCGCGAAGGGTTATCTCCCCCGTCATCGCCAGGCGCGGACGCACCTTCCGGCCTGTGAAGGCTGATACGATAGAAGTCACCATGGTTATGCCGGCCGACGGGCCATCTTTGGGAATCGCGCCCTCAGGCACATGGATATGCAGCCGTTCCTCGTCGAAACGCGTCGGGTCGATTCCATAGTCTGAAGCGTGGCTGCGGACGTATTGCAACGCGATAACCGCCGATTCCTTCATCACATCGCCAAGATTGCCGGTGAGCGTCAGTCGGTCGCCACCCTTCGCCTTTGCCAGCGAGCTTTCGACAAAAAGGATTTCGCCTCCGACCGCCGTCCACGCAAGCCCGGTGACAACCCCCGGTATATCGTTCCCTTCGTAGCGGTCGGCGTGACGCGTTTCAAGTCCGAGGAGCTGGCGTATATCCGACGCGCTGAGTTCCTTCGGGTAATCCAGCTCGCCGCGCATCTTCCGCAGAATAACCTTGCGCACAACCGACGTCACCGCTTTTTCAAGCTGGCGTACACCGCTTTCAGCCGTATAACCCTCAATCAGTTTCTGAATCGCCTCATCGGTGAAGCTGAGTTCAGCGTCCGTCAGCAGGTTCGCTTTCAACTGGCGGGGTATCAGATGGCGCTTCGCGATTTCGAGTTTCTCTTCAGCCGAATAGCCCGCTATTTCGATAATCTCCATTCGGTCGAGCAACGGCTGGGAGAGGGTCTGAAGCGTGTTCGCGGTAGCAATGAACAGGACATCGGAAAGGTCGAAATCCACATCGACATAGTTGTCGTGGAAGCGGCAGTTCTGTTCCGGGTCGAGCACCTCGAGGAGGGCCGCAGAGGGATCCCCCTTGAAATCCTGACCGATTTTATCTACCTCGTCAAGCAGGAGCACGGGGTTAGATGAGCCGGAACGCCGGACTGCGTCTATTATACGTCCCGGCATAGCTCCGATATAGGTACGGCGATGGCCGCGGATTTCCGCCTCATCGTGCAGTCCGCCGAGCGACACGCGCTGGTATTTGCGTCCGAGCGCCTCGGCAACCGACTCTCCGAGCGAAGTCTTACCTACGCCTGGAGCGCCGACAAGACACAGAATAGGCGAACGTCCTTCGGGATTGTTCATCATCGCCGCGAGCTGCTCGAGTATGCGCTCCTTCACCTTGTCAAGGCCGAAGTGTTCCGAGTCGAGAATCTCCTCGGCCCGCGAGAAATCCGTATTCAGAGGAGTTGTAATGCCCCAGGGAAGGTCAAGAAGCGTTTCCAGATAGCCGTAGCCGACGGCATAGTCGGGATGGGTAGGATTAACGCGCCCAAGCTGGGCCGCTTCCTTGTCGAACCGGGCGCGCACAGCCTCGGGCAACGGAAGTTCAGCAGCCCTGCGGCGCAGTCCCTCGACACCGTCAGCCTCCGAACCGTATAGCTCGGAATGAATTGCGTCCATCTGCTCGCGGAGGAAAGCCTCGCGCTGGTTCTTTGTCATCTCCTCCTGGGCTTTCAACTTGATGGAATTTGCTATATCCGCCTTTTCTCCGAGCTGCCCGAGAAGAGCCAACAGCCTGATGCCGCGCTGCTTCATCCGGTACATGCCGAGCATTGCGACCTTCTCATGCTGCGGGAAAGGGAGCTGGGTCGCCAGATTGTTAATCATCCAGCCGACTGACCGGGACTCCTCGGTAGCCTGGAACAGCATCGGGTCTTCGAGCCCCTTGTTGGAGAGCTCCTTTACCTGCGCCTTGATGGAGTCACCAAGAACCTTCCACTCCTCGTCTTTATCCCCCGGCTCCTGTTCCGACAGGGAACGCACGCGGACAGTCAGGTCGCATCCTGCGAAAGCGCTCTGCTCGGCATCGCCAAGAATACGCACGCGGTCAAGTCCGCGCACCAGGGCGGTATGCGTGTCGTTCGGAAGGTCGATTACGTCGATAATCTGGGCGAACACCGCATAGGGCGCAACATCTTTCGCCGAACGGGCGTTCCCCGCTGCGGGATCATTCTGGCAGGCAAGCACCACGAGCTTCTTCTCGTCGACAGCGTAGCGGGCGACCTTCAGCGCCGAGTCGCGTACCAGCTCAATCGGTATCGTGATTGAAGGGAATAGGACGAGATTGCGCGTGGCGAGCACGGCCACAGCCGACTTGTCGGCATCCTTTACGGTCGGACGGGAGGAGATGTCAATACTCCCCAGGTTTACTATCTGGCAGTTCTGATGTTCCATCTTTTGCGGTTTGCGAGCGCGAAGATACGAAATTTCCTCCATATAATATTAAAACCGCTTCCGACCGCGGACAGCTTCGGTAAAGATGTTAAGCATCCGCCGATTTTATGTTATGAAACATACAGCCGGGGTATTGCCGACTGAGAAATAATGCGTAATTTGCGGGCAGAAATTTCAATTCAGACCCCGACGCCACACGGCACAGGGGATTCTTACCTTAAATACTCTTTGAAAAATGAAGGTTTACCAGACTAACGAAATCAAAAACATCTCCTTGCTCGGTAGCAAGGGATCGGGGAAAACCACACTCGCCGAGGCTATGCTCTACGAGTGTGGGGTCATAAAACGCCGCGGCACAGTCGAGGCCAAAAACACCGTTTCCGATTACTTCCCTGTTGAAAAGGAGTACGGCTACTCGGTGTTCTCGACAGTGTTTTACGCCGAATTCCTCGGTAAGAAACTGAACGTCATCGACTGCCCGGGAGCCGACGACTTCGTCGGAAACGCCGTGACCGCCCTCAACGTTACTGATACAGGCGTCATCGTGATCGACGCGCAATATGGCGTCGAAGTCGGAACGCAGAACATCTTCCGCACTACCGCGAAGCTCCGCAAGCCCGTGATTTTCGCTATCAACCAGCTTGACGGCGAAAAGGCTGACTACGACAACGCGATCCACCAGATGCGCGAGATTTTCGGCCCAAAGGTAGTGCCCATCCAGTATCCTCTGAGCTGCGGCCCCGGCTTCAACGCGATGATCGACGTGCTGCTGATGAAGAAATACTCCTGGGGTCCCGACGGCGGCGTGCCCGTTATCGAGGAGATTCCCGAAGAGGAGAAAGAGAAGGCCCAGGAACTGCACCGGCAGCTCGTAGAGGCAGCCGCCGAGAACGACGAGACCCTGATGGAGAAATTCTTCGACCAGGGACATCTCACTGAGGACGAAATGCGCGAAGGAATCCGCAAAGGACTGGTAGACCGCTCGATATACCCCGTGTTCTGCGTTTCGGCGCTTAAGGACATGGGGGTGCGCCGCATGATGGAGTTCCTTGGCAACGTCGTTCCCTTCGTTGAAGATATGCCCGCCCCCGTCGACACCAAGGGGGAGGAAGTTAAGCCTGACAGCAACGGCCCGCTGAGCATCTTCATGTTCAAGACTACCGTGGAGCCGCACATCGGCGAGGTGCAGTACTTCAAAGTCATGTCCGGCACGCTCAATGCCGGTGCCGACCTCGAGAACGTTTCCCGCGGCAGCAAGGAGCGCCTGGCCCAGGTTTACTGCGTATGCGGCCAGATCAAGACCCCGGTTGACAAACTCTGCGCAGGAGACATCGGCGCTACCGTCAAGCTCAAGGACGTGCGCACCGGCAACACCCTTGACGAGAAGGGGTGCGACATACAGTTCGACTTCATAAAATATCCCGCTCCCAAGTTCCAGCGCGCCGTGCGCCCCGTCAACGAGGCTGATGCCGAGAAACTCTCCGGCATCCTCAACCGCATGCACGCCGAAGACCCGACATGGATCGTAGAGCAGAGCAAGGAACTGAAACAGACCATCCTCAAAGGCCAGGGCGAGTTCCACCTCCGCACCCTCAAATGGCGTGTCGAGAACAACGACAAACTCCCCATCATCTTCGAGGAACCGAAGATACCCTATCGCGAGACTATCACCAAGGCCGCGCGCGCTGATTACCGCCACAAGAAGCAGTCGGGCGGCGCGGGCCAGTTCGGCGAGGTTCACCTGATTATCGAGCCGTATTCGGAAGACGCTCCCCTCCCCGATACCTACCGTTTCGGCAACCAGGAGTACAAGATGAATATCCGCGACACCCAGGAGATACCCCTGGCATGGGGCGGCAAGCTCGTGGTCCACAACTGTATCGTAGGCGGCGCTATCGACGCGCGTTTCATCCCCGCGATTGTCAAAGGCCTGATGGACCGTATGGAACAGGGACCGCTGACAGGCTCCTACGCCCGCGATGTCCGCGTCTGCGTTTACGACGGCAAGATGCACCCCGTTGACTCCAACGAAATCTCCTTCCGTCTGGCAGCCCGCAACGCCTTCTCCGAAGCGTTCCGCAACGCCAACCCGAAGGTGCTCGAACCTGTCTACGACGTCGAAGTCACCGCTCCCGACGAAGTGATGGGCGACATAATGAGCGACATCCCTTCCCGCCGCGGCATCATCATGGGCTCCGAATCGGAAAGCGGATTCCAGACAATCCAGGCCAAGGTGCCTCTCAAGGAAATGGCCTCCTACTCGACCGACCTCAGCTCCCTTACCGGAGGCCGTGCGTCCTTCACGATGAAGTTCGCCTCCTACGAGCTCGTTCCTGGCGACGTCCAGGAGAAACTTCTCAAAGAGTACGCCGCGAAACAGACTGAAGAATAACAAGACCAACCCTATGTCGGAGGCCGTGCCGTTCCCTGGCACGGCCTCCTTGCAATATAACGCATGATTTATGCGTTATATATAATAATGGAAAAGCCACAGGTTTCGCAAACGGAAGAACCGCTGGTGTCTGTAATAGTACCGATCCATAACGCCGCGGAATACCTCGGCGGGGCGCTTGAATCGCTCCGCTCGCAGAGTTACGCGAGTTTTGAAGCGATTCTCGTAAACGACGGCTCAACGGACGATTCGCCCGCCATTTGCCACCGTTTCAGCGTAGCTGACAAACGTTTCCGTATCCTGAACCAGCCAAACCTCGGAGTATCCGCGGCCCGCAACGCGGGAATAGACGCGGCGGCCGGGAAATGGATCGCGTTTCTCGACGCGGACGACCTTCTGTATCCCGAATCCCTGCGCCCTATGCTCAAGGCAGCAGCCCGAAACGACGCGTCAATCGTTGCCGCAAACTATACGACCGGTTCCAGGATTTCCGAACCGAAAGGGAGCGGCGGGATTGAATTATTGGCCGCGGACGAGGCAATCCGCATCGGCCTGTATCAGAAGCGCATCCTCAACAACCCATGGGGCATGCTGTTCAACGCGAGGCTGTTCCGAGGCGATGATGCGCACCGGTTCCGTCCGGGCCGATACGAGGACCTGGACATATTCTACCGTCTGTTTGAACATGCGGGGCAAATCGCCCTCCTCGACCGCACTGTCTACTTTTACCGCGACAATCCAACGAGCTTCATCAATACCTGGTCTGAAAGCCGACTTGACGCATTGGATGTTACAGACCGGATAGTGTCCCACTATGAGGAGCGTTTGTCGCGGCAACCATCGGACGCCTCTCGCGCACTTTTGGACGCAGCCCTTGACCGTCGTTTCAGCGCCCACTACAACATTCTGCTGCTTATGCTGCGGAACAGGTCTATCCCTCCCGGCCAACGCGGCCGTTGCCTTGAGGTCATACGACGCCAACGATTGCGAGAACTCACAAATCCGAATGTACGACTGAAAAATAAAATCGGAGCCTTGCTTTCTTACGGCGGGCTCCCTGTCCTAAAACTGATGGCAGCCCTACGTTGACGGCCAGTTTGTTTCTGAATTAAAACATCTACTGCTAAGTAACTGGTCGAAATTATTTTAATATTTATCCGAGGAAAATTTTTAGAAGATTTTTCTCGTTATCGCGAAGCGCTTTGGACGGAGGTCCAAAGATCAAGAAGGAGTGTAGCGAGCTACACGACTGATGAAGAGAGGAAAAGATTCAAAAATTTTGCCGGAGAAATATTGAAATAATCAGACCCGTTAATATAAAATAATTTTGAACAGTTACTTGTATGCAAGTCATAACAATAAACGCCCCGGGGCTTGAGTGGCAGGCCAAATGCCTGGCTGACCGCGTCGGGAGGGAACACAAGGGAAATTTTGACGCTATCGTGGCCGTGCGCCGCGGGGGCTCATTCGTGAGCGAAGCATTCCGGAAATACTTTCCCCGCGAAAGATACGGAGAACGATTCGAAGTTGACTTACACCGCCCTTCTACAAAATACAAAAAAGGGAGGCTGGTCAAAATGCTTCCCCATGTCCCGCTATGGATTCTCAACACAATGCGGCTCTCGGAGGCACGCCTTCTGAAAGCGCGACAGGCCATGTTCCCGAACCGGAAGAAGCCTAATGTCGATCTCGAACCGGCGTTGGTTGACCTGCTTAAAAGCACTCCGAAGCCGGAAGTGCTCCTTATCGACGACGCGATAGACAGTGGCATCACACTTTGGGGTATTGCCGAAGCTATTAAGGCGGTTAACCCCGCTGCTGTCATCACGACAATGGCAATCACTGTCACCACGCGCCACCCGAAGATAATGGCCGACTACTATATGTACAATAATTCGACACTCGTACGCTTTCCGTGGTCCAAAGACTTCAAGAACCGTTGAAGCCCCTTTGCGTGGTTGACCTTGACGGGACGCTACTGCGCGGCAACTCAATGAAACGGCTTATGCGCTGGCTTCCGAAGGCGCTTTGGAACGAGAGGCATGCGGCAGAGGCGTTACTTGCAATCGGATGGATTTCCATCCGAGGCGTTCGTCTCGTCAGCCACCGACGTATGAAATGGCATCTCGGAGCGATAGCCCGGCGGACACTCGCTCCGTCCGACTGGAACCGGTTCGCAAAGGAAGAGCTGCTCCCTATTGTCAACACCGAGGTCGCGGCGCATATCGAAGCCTTGAAAGAGAAAGGAGCCGCAGTCTGTGTGGCATCAGCGGCAATGTCTGAGTATGTTGAGCCTCTCTGTAATATTCTCGGCTACGCCCACGCCCTATCGACCGCGCACACAAATCGATTTGACGACTATGCAGAATTGCGCGGAAACCACAAATTACTCGCAATAAACGAACTTCTCGCAGCCGGCAATTATACACTTATCCGTTTCCTTACCGACCATTCCGACGATCTTCCGACCGCGACAGCCTATCCCGAGGAGACCATCCTCGTCAACCCATCGGGAAAGTCCGCCGCCCTATTCGCAAAAGCCGGAATATCGCATAAGCTATAACGCTTGAGCAGTCTAAGAATACACAAACAGTCCCGCCGATTTTCGGCGGGACTGTTTGTGTAGATAATTAGTTATCAGTGCTTGAACACTTTCTCTCCGTCAAGAATATAGAAGCCGGTCGGAAGGCGGTCAAACGCCGTTGCAGAAGCCACAGGCTGCCCGGCAAGGTTATAAACCACGCCGTTACCGAGTCCTTTGTCGCGGACGACATTGTCGATTCCGGCCTCGTCGCTGAGGAACGTGCCTTTGACCGAAGCACCTTCGGCTGTAATCGTTTCGGTATGGCGAATGTCTGCCGACGAAGCGGCGAAATGTATCTCTACTTCACCCTCTTCGACATCGAATGTATGAGTAGCCGTATTATAGTAAGCAAGCTGCTCGTGGTTAACAGGTATTACGACATCGGCGCTCTCGCCCGGCTCCAGCTCAACCCTTGCGAACCCGACAAGCTGCAGCTTCGGCCGCTCAATCGACGAACGGCAGGTCGCATAAAGCTGGACAACCTCCGCGCCGGCCCGGTCGCCAGTATTGGCCACTTTCAATGATGCCTCGACGGAGCCCTCTTTCGTAAGCCTTCCGGCCGACAACGCATAGTCGGAATATTCAAATGTCGTATAACTCAGACCGTGTCCGAAAGGATAAAGCGGCGTTTTAGTGTGATACATATAAGTATACCCGGCCTTGCGTATGTCGTACTCCAACATTCCCGCGGGAAGGTCTGACAGGGACCTGTACCAGGTCGAAGTCAGCTTGCCGCAAGGGGTAAAGTCACCGTAGAGCACATCGGCGATAGCCTGGCCCTGCGCCTGACCGTCGTACCACGCTTCAACGATTGCCGGTATATTCTCATTAGCCCAGGGAATTGTCACAGAGGAGCATGTCTCCAATACAAGCACGATATTCGGATTGACCTTGTATAACGCTTCCAGAAGTTTCTGCTGGTCGCCGGGAAGGTCGAGCGACGTGCGGTCGTTGCTTTCGTCGGAAACATCAAGATTTGTGCCCGCAACAAAGACAACCACATCGGCCTTGGCAGCTATTTCGCAGGCGCGGGCAATATCAGTGGAGGCGGTTCCGGTTACATCGCAACCTTTGAAATAATATGCCGGGCCCTTCTCTTCCAGCGGATTGGTGACAGCCGGATCGAAGAATCGGAACCAGTCCATATTGGCGCAATACTTGTCGCCATTGTTACCACCATCAAACTTCACATATACCTTATGCTTCCCCTTGCATACGGCGGGGTCAACGTCAATCGAAGTTTCCTTATAGGTGCTCCAGTTGCCGGTAGTCGGGCAAGTGACCTCGGCAACCGGCGTTGTGTTCAGATTGTCAAGATAGAACCGGGCGATTGTCGGGTTGTTGTTCTTGGCAGCATGGCATACCGTAAGCCTGGAACACCCGTCTCCGAAATCAACCCCTTCGAATGCTACCCAGTCATTATTATAAATATAACCAAGGTTACCCCCGGAGCCGTTCGCCTCATGTGTCAGGCGTTTGCTCCCGGAGGCGACAGACTGTTCTTCGGTATCTTCAAACTGTATCGTGCCGTCGCTGGCGACAAAGCCCAATTTCCCGGCTATCCCCTCGAACGGAGTCGTCAATGCTACCGGCGACCCTGAATAGCCGCCCAAAATAACCGTGTTAGCCAAAGGACCAATCACAGCCACTGTCTTATCCTTTGATAACGGAAGGAATCCGTTGTCATTTTTCAATAAGACGATTCCTTCGCGTGCTGCTTTGAGCGCGAGTGCGCGGTGCTCTTCGCAATCCAGCTTGGAAGACGGGATTGAAGTCCAGCTCACATCATTGCGGGCATCGAACTCACCAACCGAAAAACGAGCCGCGAGCACGCAGGTAAGCGCTGTATCAAGTTCAGCCTCCGTCATCAGCCCCTTGTCGAGCGCCTCCTTGGCATAGAGCTGGAACGTCGTGCCGCAGTTAAGGTCCTCACCGTTGCGTATCGAGACAGCGACAGCCTCAGCCCCACTCTTGACGTAATGGTGGCGGTTCGTCTGCCACACATCGTCGACAGCGCCGCAGTCGGAAGTCACGAAGCCGTCGAAACCCCACTCCTTGCGAAGAATGTCCATCAGCAACAGATGGTTGGCCCCGCAGGGGATGCCGTTGACCGCGTTGTAGGCGCTCATAACCGACCTGACATTTCCCTCCTTTACCGCCATTTCGAACGCGGGAAGATAATACTCGCGCAGGTTGCGGTCGTCCATATCGGAGGAAGTGCTGTGTCGCCCTTTTTCGTAATTGTTCGCAGCGAAATGTTTGGCGGTTGCGATTGTCTTGTAATGCCTGGGATCGTCCCCCTGCATCCCCTTGATGAACTCTACCGCGATTTTGCCTGTCAGGAAAGGGTCCTCGCCGTAGTTCTCCTCGTCGCGGCCCCAGCGGGGATCGCGGCTCATATTGATTGTAGGGCACCAGTAAATCAGCCCTTTGTTCTTGTCGTTGTTGTAGATGCGGCACTCATCGGAAATCGCGGTCGCGACCTCGCGGGTCAGCGCCAGGTCCCAGGTCGACGAAAGCGCCTTGCTGACCGGGAAGGAGGTCGCCAATCCCGACCGCGCGACTCCGTGGATTGCCTCGTTCCAATAGTTGAAGCCTTGCAGCCCGAGGCGGCTTACTGCCTTAGTCTGATGGCCAACCTGGTCAATTTTCTCGTCGAGCGTCATCCGCGAGACCATATCCGCGGCCCGTTCCCAGTTTGAAAGCGTCGGATCTTTATACGGATAGCTTTGCGCGGACAGGGAAGCCGCCGTTACGCAGGCTGCTCCCAATAACACTACGGTTTTCATTCGGTATTTCAAGGTCTGAAGTGAATAATAGGGTTTAAAGAATCTGTGACAAATTTAGCAAACCAATACGCCATTTCGGGGGAAATATTGCCGCAAACAGCAGAATTTCGTAAATTCGCGTAATATGGATGAAAAGAAAGAAATTTCCGGCGGCTATGCCGAGGAGGCGAAGCGCGCCGCGGATGTAATGCGGCGCGGCGGAATCGTGGTGTACCCGACCGATACCATATGGGGCATCGGATGCGACGCCACAAACAACGAGGCCGTGCGCCGCGTCTACGAAATCAAGCGCCGCGCCGACCACAAGGCCATGATCGTCCTCGTCGGCTCCCCGGCGGAGGTCGAGCGCTATACCGACGGCGTTCCCGACATCGCTTACGAGCTTATGGAGGCCGCCGAAGGATCGCGCCCAGTCACCATAATATACGATATAGGGCGTATGCTTGCTCCTTCGCTGCTCGGTCCTGACGGTTCTGTCGGCATCCGCGTTACTTGCGAGCCGTTTTCCAGGGCGCTGTGCCGGGCGATGCGACGCCCGATTGTCTCCACCTCGGCGAACATCAGCGGCGAACCAGCGGCGGCGCTGTTCTGCGAAATCTCACAGGAGATTCTTGATGCCGCCGACTACGTTGTCGGTTGCCGCCGCGACGAGACCGACAGGCATCGCCCCTCCTCGGTGATTCGTCTGACGAACGACGGCGTCGTATCAATCCTCAGAGACTAAGGTTATACAGATCAAAAAACCTCCGAAAGCGAGAGATGATTAAGAAGAAAAGGCAGATTGTGAGATATGTCGTCGGCGACTGGCTGGCGACCTCGCTGGCCTGGTTCGTGTTCAACATCATCCGCTTTACAGATGTCGTCGAACCCGCCAACGGCGCCCCGGACCTAACCCTCGGCGCTTTTCTGCTGATCAACCCCGTAATCCTCGGCCAAATCCTCTTCCCCGTAGGGATGCTGGGCATATACTACCTTTCGGGGTACTATAACCGGCCATTCTTCAAATCCCGAATCGAGGAATTTATAACCACCTTCTCCACGGCGCTGATAGGCTCGCTGATTATCTACTTCATAGCGATAATCGACGATCCGATACCCGACCGTGCGAGCAACTACGAGCTACTGGCGATGCTGTTCGGGCTGCTCTTCTCGATGGTCTATCTCACCCGTCTCTCCATAACCGGCTTCGCGACAAAGAAAGTCCACCGCGGAGAGCTTGTCTTCCCCACACTGATTATAGGCACCGGACCGGACGCGCGGACTCTCTACAAACGTCTGACGCATCCCCGTAACAGACCTACAGGCTACAAAGTCGTCGGGTTCGCCGCCTACCCCGGAGTCGCAAACGCTCCCGCAACGATAGAGGGACTGCCGGTCGTGCGGCTCGACGATATCGCGGAAGAGATGCCGCGCCTTGGAGCGAGCCACATCGCCCTTACCATCCATCCTGACGGCCTCGACGCGACGCTCCGCACCATCCACGGCCTTTACGGCCTCAACGCCCCGGTGCTCATTTCCCCCACCCTGTTCAACCTGCTGACGCCCAAGCGGCGGCTAAGCGATGTCGCCGGGGAGCCGTTATGCGACATCACAGGCCCCAGCGTCGGGCAAAGCACCCTCAACCTCAAGCGCGCCGGCGATGTCGTCGTGTCCGCGCTCGTGCTCCTGGCGCTGATGCCGGTCTTCGCCATTGTCGCGATTGCGATAAAACGCGATTCCGACGGCCCGGTATTCTACCGCCAGGAACGCGTCGGCTACCGCAAACGCCCCTTCCGCATACTGAAATTCCGCACTATGCGCTCCGACGCGGAAAGCGGCGGCCCCCGCCTCAGCGCGAAAGACGACCCCCGTATAACCCCCGTCGGGCGCTTCCTGAGGAAATACCGCATTGACGAGCTCCCGCAGTTCTGGAACGTCCTCAAGGGGGACATGTCGATTGTCGGCCCGCGCCCTGAACGGGAATTTTTCATAAACCAGATTCTACCGAAGGCCCCCTACTACGCGCTGGTCCACCAGGTTCGTCCCGGAATCACCTCCTGGGGAATGGTTAAACACGGCTACGCGTCCTCCGTCGACGAAATGGTCGACCGACTGCAATACGACCTCATATATCTCGACAATATTTCCTTCCTCGTTGACCTCAAAATCCTGTTTTACACGGTCAACACGGTCGTGACCGGGAAGGGCGTATAACATAAAAACACAGATAATGACCAGACAGGAAACCATATCTTCCCGTAACAGCGAGCGCTTCCGCCAATGGTGGATGAGCATCCTAATCTGGAGGGAACGGCATATCAAGGAACGCACGTTCGTAATCCTGCTGTCGCTCGCCGTCGGCGTGTTCGCCGGACTGGCGGCGATGGTGCTGAAATGGCTGATACACACCATCGCATCCCTCCTGTCGACAAACATCAACGTTAGTGAGGGTAACTACCTGTATATCATCCTCCCCGTAATCGGCATCCTCCTTGCCTGCTGGTACGTTCGCTACGTCGTCCGCGACAACATATCCCACGGCGTCACCCGCGTGCTCTACGCCATTTCCCAGAACAAGAGCCGCCTGAAGCCCCACAACATCTATACCTCAATTGTCGCCTCCTCGATAACCATCGGCTTCGGCGGATCGGTCGGTGCCGAAGGACCGATTGTGTACACCGGGGCCGCCATCGGCTCCAACATCGGCCAGGCGTTCCGTCTCACCCCGCGCGTGCTGATGATTCTCGTCGGGTGCGGGGCCGCGGCCGGAATAGCCGGAATCTTCAAAGCCCCGATTGCCGGCATGCTGTTCACTCTCGAAGTGCTGATGCTCGACCTCACGACGGTGACCGTCATGCCGCTGCTCATCTCCTCGATTACAGCCGCTTCCGTCGCGTATGTGTTCACCGGCTACGACCTGGAGTTCTTCTTCGTCCAGTCTGAACCGTTCACCATGGGGCGCGTGCCCTTCTTCATCGCCCTCGGCATCTTCTGCGGCCTGGTATCGCTCTATTTTACCCGGGTGATGAATATGATGGAGCGCCTTTTCAACAAGCGGCTTAACGTCCAGTGGAAGAAAACCCTCGTCGGAGGCTCTATCCTCGCGGCCCTCGTGTTCCTCTTTCCACCGCTTTACGGCGAAGGCTACGGTGCGATTAACTCCCTCCTCAACGGCGACCCCTCCTCGATTGTCGACGGCTCGATATTCTATCCCGACCGCGGCAGCGTCTGGTTCATTACCGTTTACATCGGGCTGATTATCCTGCTGAAAGGATTCGCGACCTCGGCTACCAACGGCGGCGGCGGTGTCGGCGGCACTTTCGCGCCCTCGCTGTATGTCGGCTGCATGACCGGGTTTTTCTTCGCCTTCCTGATGAACAACCTCGTCGGCGACCTCGGTCTGTCGGTTAAGAATTTCGCCCTGATGGGTATGGCGGGCGTTATGTCGGGTGTCATGCACGCTCCGCTAATGGGCATCTTCCTTACCGCCGAGATGACCGGGGGCTACGAGCTGTTCCTCCCCCTCCTTATTGTATCTACCCTTTCTTACGGGACAATCAAGCTCTTCGAGCCTTACTCCATCTACACGATGCGTCTGGCGCGCGACGGCAAACTGCTGACCCACCACAAGGACAAGGCGGTGCTGACCCTTATGAAAATGTCCTCCGTCATTGAGACCGATTTCCTGAGCGTACGCCCCGAAATGAACCTCAAGCAGATGGTCGACACAATATCGCAGTCGAAACGCAACCTGTTCCCGGTCCTCGACCCCGAAAACCATCTGATAGGCATTGTCTCGCTCGACGACATACGCAACATCATGTTCCGCCCCGACCTCTACAAGCGCATGCACGTCAGCCGCTTCATGGCTATGCCGCCCGCCAAACTCTCGACTACCGACACAATGGAAGCCGTGATGAAAACCTTCGACGACACCGGGGCATGGAACCTCCCGGTCGTCGACGAGAACGGCCATTATGCCGGATTCGTCTCGAAATCTAAAATCTTCAACTCCTACCGCCGCGTCCTTCGCCACTATTCCGAAGACTAACAAGCCGTTTCACGACGGCTAAGAGACTGTTTAACAATGATTGAATACATATCCGGGCGGCTTGTGGAGCTGAACCCCGCGACCGCCATTATAGACAACGCCGGTATCGGCTACGAAATGAACATCTCCCTGAGCACCTTTTCCGCGATTCAGGGAAAAAACGAGGTCAAGCTCCTCGCCCACGAGGTGATACGCGAGGACGCGCATCTGCTCTACGGCTTCGCAACCGCGACTGAGCGGTCGCTCTTCCGCGAAATGATCGCGGTCAGCGGCGTCGGAGCAAACTCCGCGCGGCTCATTCTATCCTCTATACCCCCCGCCGAACTCGAAGCCGTCATATCAGGCGGAGACGAGAAAAGGCTTAAATCCGTTAAGGGAATCGGCGCTAAAACCGCGCAACGCATAATTGTTGACCTCAAAGACAAAATAAAACCCTTGGAAACTTCGTTATTATCGCAGCCGGCTCTCCGCTCCGATGATTTCGAAGAGGCGCTGGCAGCACTGCTGATGCTCGGTTTCGCGAAACCCGCGTCGCAGAAAGTGCTCACAAAGCTATTCTCCGACGATCCATCCCTACGAGTGGAACAGGCCGTCAAGAAAGCTTTGACAATGCTTTGACCGCCTAATGAAGAAACCGGGACAACGACCTATAAAGCGCGACCTCATAAAACTCATCGCCACCGCGGGATGCCTCGTGCTCCTCGCGGTTTCGGCCGTCATAGCGAGCGCCCAGCTCGTCGGTCCCCCCGCGAAACAGCTTCCCCCTCCCCCGCCGATGCCCCCCGTCCCTCTCGACAGGGCCGACTCCATCATGATGCCGTTCCCCGTCCAGCAGACCGTTCCGGCAAGCTACGAGGCGCTGATGGAGGACCAGTTCGCGGCCGACCTCGCGACTCCTTCGAATATCACGACCACCCCGGAATATGATCCGGAGACCGGCTACTACGTTATCCGCACCAAGCTCGGCGACACAGAAATAACAACCCCCTTCCTGCTGTCGCAGAAGCAGTTCGACAACTGGCAGCTCCGCCGTTCCCTCCAGGAATACTACCAGGAGCGCAACCAGATGCTGGCCGAGGACAAGGAAAAGCAGCCCTTCAACATCTTCGACATGAATTTCGCCTACGGGCCGCTGGAAAAAATCTTCGGCCCCGGGGGCGTCCAGCTCAAGACGCAAGGCTCCATACAGCTCAAGATGGGTGTCAAGTCCAACAAGACCGACAACCCCTCCCTTGCGATGAACGCGCGCCGCAAGACCTACTTCGACTTCGACCAGAAAATCCAGGCCACAATCAACGCGTCGGTAGGCGACCGCCTGAAATTCGCGATGACCTACAACACCGACGCGACCTTCGCCTTCGACTCGCAGAACATCAAAATCGGGTATGAGGGAAAAGAGGACGACATCGTGAAAAGCATCGAGGCCGGTAACGTCTCGCTGACAACCGGCTCATCACTCATCCGTGGCTCGACAGCGCTGTTCGGTATAAAGACCCAGTTGCAGTTCGGCAAACTGACCGCCACAGCCCTCGTCTCGCAGCAGAACTCAGAGTCAAAGACCGTCAACACCAAGGGGGGCGCGCAGACTACCGATTTCTCGGTCAACGCCGACCAGTATGACCAGAACCGCCACTTCTTCCTGGCCCAGTATTTCTACGACAACTACGACCAGTTTGCCGCCCGTCTGCCGCTGGTTACCTCCGGCATTAACATCACCCGTATCGAGGTATGGGTGACAAACAAGGGCGGGAAATACGACCAGTCGCGCAACATCGTGGCCTTCACCGATCTTGGCGAGAACCAGTATCTCGCCAACGGCTACTGGCAGCCCGACCCGACCATCCCGGTCCCGACCAACAACTCCAATAACCTGCTCCGCATCATAAAGGAAGAGTACCCCGACGCCCGAAACATCAATACCGTCACCCAGGCCCTCGAACCGCTCCGCGCCGTTGGCATCGAGGGGGGCAAGGATTTCGAGAAAGTCGAGAGCGCCCGCCTACTGAGCTCTTCGGAATACACTCTGAACTCGACCCTCGGCTATATCTCCGTAAAGGCGCAGATTAATTCCGACGAGGTCCTCGGCGTCGCCTTCCAGTACACCTACAACGGCCAGGTCTACCAGGTCGGCGAGTTCTCTTCCGATATAACGACCACCACTCAGTCGCTCTACGTCAAAATGCTGAAGAGCACCACAATCGACACCAAGATGCCGATGTGGCACCTGATGATGAAAAACGTCTACTCCCTGGGGGCCTACCAGGTGCAGCGTCAGAACTTCCGACTGAACATCAAATACCTCAGCGACACTACCGGCACCCAGATCAACTACCTCCCCGTACCCTCGCTGAGCAACCAGCCCCTGCTCCAGGTAATGAACCTCGACCGCCTCGACTCCAACCAGCAGGGGAACCCCGACGGCTTCTTCGACTTCATCGACGGCTACACCATCATCCCTTCGACCGGCAAGGTGATTTTCCCGGTCGCCGAACCGTTCGGCTCCCACCTCGAGCGCAAAATCAACGACCCGGTGTTGGCCGAAAAGTACGTCTACAAGGAACTTTACGACTCTACCCAGGTTGTCGCGCGCCAGTTCTCCGACAAGAACAAGTTCATCCTGACCGGTTCGTACCAGGCTTCGTCAGGCTCGCAGATACGCCTGAACGCGATGAACGTGCCCCGAGGCTCCGTTGTCGTGATGGCCGGCGGCGTGCGACTGGTTGAAAACTCCGACTATACCGTCGACTACTCGATGGGTATCGTCACCATCACGAACCAAAGCATCATCGACTCCGGCCAAAGCGTCTCCGTGACCCTCGAAAACCAGTCGCTCTTCTCGACACAGCGCAAGACCCTCCTCGGTCTCGACCTCCAGTACGAGTTCAACAAGCACCTTAATATCGGGGCCACAATCCTGCATTTCTCCGAAAAGGCGCTGACAGAGAAAGTCAACATCGGCGACGAGACAATCAACAACTCGATGTTCGGCTTCAACCTCTCCTACAACACGAAGCTCCAATGGCTTACCAACCTGATTAACAAAATCCCGACGGTCAACGCCACCGCCCCCTCGCAGCTCAGCGTGACAGCCGAGGCCGCGGTCCTCGTGCCCCACAAACAGAAATCGGGCACCAACAAGGGCAGCTCGTACATCGATGACTTTGAATCGTCGCAGATCGGTATCGACCTGCGCTCCCCCTACGGCTGGTTCACAGCCTCCACCCCCTACGACCCGGGCCGCGACGCGCTCTTCCCCGAAGCCGCCCTTAGCAACAACGTCGACTACGGCAAGAACCGCGCCCTGCTGAACTGGTACTATATCGACCGCCTCTTCACGGAGCGCAACTCATCCCTCTGCCCCGGCTACCTGAAAAACGACCTCAAACAACAGTCAAACCCCTACGTCCGCGAAGTGACCTCGAAAGAGATATTTCCCGGCCGCGAGCTGACCTACGGCGAATCCGCCTACATTCAGACCCTCAACCTCTCCTTCTATCCCAACGAGCGCGGCCCGTACAACCTCGACGATACAAATATCGACCCCGAAGGCAACCTCCTTAACCCCGAAAAACGCTGGGGCGGCATCATGCGCAAAATGGAGACAACCAACTTCGAGCAGGCCAATATCGACTACATCCAGTTCTGGATGATGAACCCCTTCCTGGACCCGGAGAACCCCAATTACGACGGTGGCGACCTCTATTTCAACCTCGGCGAAATCTCTGAGGATATTCTGAAGGACGGCCTGAAGAGCTATGAGAACGGCGTTCCTTACGACGGCAACGACCGCTTCATGCAGAACACCGTCTGGGGACGTGTCTCCTCCCAGAACTCCCTGACATACTCCTTCGACAACAATTCCGGCTCCCGCGCCGTGCAGGATGTCGGCCTCGACGGCCTCATCAACGCCGACGAATATACCGCCCCCTCCTACCAGTCTTACCTGGAGAATCTGCGAGGAAAGCTCTCCGCTTCCGCTATGGAACGGATGAACGAGGACCCCTTCTCGGCCATGAACGACCCCGCGGGCGACAACTACGGCTTTTTCCTCAGCAACAACTACGACGCCAGACGCGCCTCCGTGCTCGAACGATACAAACACTACAACGGCGTCGAGGGGAACTCGCTACCCCCTGAAAGCGCGCCCGACCCGCAGTATCAGAGCTCCCGCGCCGTGCCCGACGTCGAAGACATCAACCAGGATAATACGCTGAACGAATACGAGCGTTATTTCCAGTACAAGGTCTCGATACGACCCGAGGACCTCGTCGTCGGGAAGAACTTCATCACCGACAAGCAGGTTTCCTACCCACTGACGCGCGACGGCAAGAACGAGCCCGTCGAGTGGTACCAGTTCAAGATTCCCCTGAGCGCCTTCGAGAAAGTCGTAGGCTCGATCAACGACTTCTCGACCATACGCTTCGCACGTATCTTCCTGACCGGATTCAAGCAGACGACCCACCTCCGCTTCGCGACCCTCGAGCTCGTCCGCGGAGAATGGCGCACTTACGATTTCAACCTCAACACCCGCGGCGACTCTCCCGCCGAGGGGGAACTCGACGTGTCGGTGGTCAACATCGAGGAAAACGCCTCCCGCGAGCCGGTTAACTACGTCCTCCCTCCGGGCGTAACCCGAATCACCGACCCGGGACAGTCTCAGGCCGTCCAGCTCAACGAGCAGTCGATGTCGCTTAAAGTAACCGGCCTTAACGCCGGTGACGCCCGCGCCGTCTACCGCGATACCCAGCAGGACCTCCGAAACTACAAGCGCCTGCAGATGTGGGTCCACGCCGAAAGCCTTATCGACGACCCAACTCAGCTCCGTTCGGGCGAGCTGTCGGTGTTCGTGCGCCTCGGTTCCGACGTGAAGAGCAACTTCTACGAATACGAGATACCCCTGCAGCTCACCCCCCACGGCGTCTACAACAACTATGTCAGCGCCGACCGCGACAAGGTTTGGCCCTCGCAGAACTTCATGGACCTCAAGCTCCAGAACCTCGTTGACCTCAAGAAAGCCCGCAACCGGGCCAAGAACGAAGAGGGCTCGCAGGTTGGCTTTGCGACGCTCTACACGGCCCGCGACCCCGACGACGAGCGCAACCGCATGGCAGTCATGGGCAACCCGTCGCTCAGCGATGTGAGGGTTATCCTCGTTGGTGTCCGCAACAACTCCAACCAGCGCAAGGACGGTATCGTGTGGGTCAACGAGCTTAAGGTGACCGACTTCAACGAGGAGGGGGGATGGGCCGCCAAGGCCAACGTCAACCTCTCGCTGAGCGACATTGCCAACCTGAACTTCTCGACCCATATGGAAAGCGCCGGATTCGGAAGCGTCGACCAGAGCCTCAACTCGCGCCGTCTCGACGATTACCGGCAGATTAACTTCGCCGTTCAGGCCGACCTCGGACGCTTCATCCCCGAAAAGGTGAAGCTCAAAGCCCCGATATACTACTCTGTTTCCGATGAGAAACTGACTCCGAAATACAATCCCCTCGACCAGGACGTGCTCCTGAAAGACGCCCTCGACGACGCGGCGGACAAACACGCCCGCGACTCCATCGAGTCTTACGCCGTGGAGCGTAACAAGATTCAGAGCTTCTCGATTTCGGGGCTGAAGTTCGATGTCCGCTCGGCGAAGCCCATGCCCTGGGATCCCGCCAACTTCACCCTCAACTTCTCCTTCAACAAGCAGCGCAAGGAGAACCCGACCACGGAGTACGAAATCACCAACGACTACCGCGGTTCGTTCGCCTACAACTACTCCCCGATGGTAAAGCCCCTCAAACCGTTCGGCTGGATGAAAACAAAGAACAAGAACCTGCGCTTTTTCAAGGAGTGGGAAATCAACTATGTCCCGACCTCGATTTCGTTCCTGACGAACATGTCGCGCTACTACTACGAGATGCAGACCCGCTCGGAGACCGACCAGATGTTCCAGCTCCCTGTTTCCGTCAGCAAGAACTTCCTTTGGGACCGCCAGTTCCAGCTCGTATGGAACCTTACAAAGACCATAACCGTTAACTTCAACTCCAACACATCCGCACGCATCGAGGAGACTGTCGGGGCGGTGAACCGCAAGCTGTTCCCCGACAAGTACAAGGAGTGGAAGGACACCGTATGGCAGTCGATTCTTTCGATGGGTACTCCGTGGGCCTACAACCAGTCGTTCACGGCCCAGTGGCGCGCCCCCTTCAACCGAGTGCCGGTACTCGACTTCATTACCTCCAACGTAAGCTATAACGCGACCTACCGCTGGGACCGCGGCGCCGAGGTCGACGGATATTCTACCGGCAACACGATTGCCAACCAGGCAGCGTTCAGTGTCGACGGCCGTCTCAACTTCGAGAGCCTATACAAGAAAATCCCCTTCATAAAGGATGTTGAGAAGCGCTTCGCCAACACCCGCCGGGCCAACGTTCCCGTGAAGCCGAAGAAGTTCGAGCGCACCTACAAACTCAAAACCGACACTACCCTGACGATACGCCACAACCTCCGCAACAAGAAAGTCAAGATTTCGGCCCGTACTACCGACGGAACTGTCTTCCCGGTAAAAACCCGCGTTATCGACGCCAACTCCATCGAAGTGCTGACAAAGGGGGACAAGGATATCAAGTTCTCCATCGAAGAGATTCTGAAAGAGGATAAATCCGTCTGGCGCGAAATCGGGGAATACGCTACCCGCCTGGTGATGAGTCCCCGCAATTTCTCCATCCGCTACAAGAACACCCGCACCATGTCGGTCCCCCTGTTCCGCCCCGAAATCGGCAATATCTTTGGCGAAAGCACCCATTACGGCCCGATGGCTCCCGGTCTTGACTTCGCGTTCGGCTTCGTTGACGAAAGCTATATCGACAAGGCGAAGGCCCGCGGATGGCTCATTTGCGACGACGGCCAGACCTCACCCGCCATGTGGTCGAGGGCCAACGAACTCAACATCGAGCTGCAGCTTGAACCGATAAAGGGTCTTAAAGTGCAGCTAACGATGAACCGCACCGACAACCGCAACACCCAGGTGCAGTTCATGTATGCCGATATGCCGATGACATATTCCGGATCCTACACCAAGACCCATTGCGCGATCCGCACCGCCTTCGGCTCCTCAAAGGCCGAGGACGGATATTACTCGAAGCATTTCCAGCAACTGATTGACAACATTCCCGTGATTGCCGGACGTTATACCGACCAGTACCGCGGGACGACATACCCCACAGGGGGATTTATGGCCGATAACCCCCTCGCCGGACAGCCGTTCAGCACCGAGGTCGGGACCACTCCCGAAACATCTTCCGACATTCTGATTCCCGCCTTCCTCGCCGCCTATACCGGGACTGACGCTAAAAAACAGTATCTCTCACCCTTCCCCTCCTTCGCCCACGTCATTCCCAACTGGCGCGTGACTTACGACGGATTGGTGAACCTCGGCAATATGCGGAAGATTTTCAAGACCTTCACCCTCTCTCACGCATACCAGTGCACCTATACCGTCGGCTCCTACAACTCATACCTCAACTGGCTCTCGGTTGACGGCAATATCGGATTCATACGCGACGAGGCGACAGGCAACCCCATCCCATCTTCCCCCTACAACATCTCCTCCGTAGCGATAACCGAACGCTTCGCGCCCCTTATCGGCGTGAACGCGACGCTGAAAAACGAAATCCAGTTCAACGCGGAGTGGCGCGACCAGCGTACCCTTACGCTTAACACCTCGGCCGGACAGCTCGTCGAGGCCACTACCCGCGGCCTTACAATCGGCGCCGGATACAAAATTGTCAATTTCAACTCCGTGCTCAAACTCGGCTCCAAGCAGAACGGCGTTTCAAACGACCTGACAATCAACGCCGACTTCTCCCTGCAGAACACCCAGAGCCTGATTCGCCGAATCGAGAGCAACTATACCCAGGCGACCTCCGGCACCCGTACCCTGACAATCAACTTCCAGGCATCCTACGTCGTGAGCCGCCGACTGACTCTCGCCGCATACTTCGACCATCAGGTGAACACCCCCCTTGTATCGAACGCAGCCTACCCCACCTCCAACTCCAACTACGGCATATCCGTAAACCTCAACCTCGCCCGATAAGTAACCGGTCTGATTAATTCAAAACATTATGAAGAAATTATTACTCTCACTGATTGCGACAGCCTCATTCCTGACAATGAGCGCGGCTACCGACCTTTCCCCCTACAAAGGTGTATGGAGCAGCGACCATGCGGAAGCCGTTCTGACAGATTCGATATGCATCCTATATTATCAGGCCGACAGCACGATGCAGGCGGTTCTTGAAATTCCTTCAGCGGGGATTTCCAGCAAAACCGTCTTTGCCAAGGACGGGAACGTTACAACTACCTCAGGCAGCGAGCCGATTGCGATTTCCCTGGTCGACGGCAAATTGCATATCGGGGGCCAAACTCTGAAAAAAGTGGAGGATATTAAGCTTGTCAAGCCCTACGAGATGGCGAGGTGCGAGTCAAAATTCGATGTCGGCAAATGCCTACAGCAATGGCGGCTTGGAGCGGGATACGGGATTTCCGACGATATGGTTTATTGCGAGATTAATACGAACCGCCATATGTTCGTATATATGGTTGACCCCTCTATGGTCTATATCCGCGCGGCGGCTACAAGAAACAATGACAACGGCACATTGTTCTTTCAGAATATCCGTATGATGAAGAATCAGAACACCGGCGAGTACACCATGCACATCGACCCGGATAATTTCCGGGTCTCCCGCAACAACCTTGAAATCGACAATTCAAAATTCCAGCCCGATGGCTGCACATTCAGTCCAGACGGGGGAATCTACTGGTCGCTCATCTCGTTTGAGCCGGACGTAATCCTGCTGAACGGCTGCGGTGAGACCTACACCGTCAAACGCCGCCCCGTCGAAAATGACTGCGAATATATCGAATATGTCCCCTACTCCCACGATAACACCCTCCCCTCCTTCAACTGAACAAAAGGAACATAAAAGCGTCGGCAGCCCGCAAAGAGCTGTCGACGCTTTTAATATTGAATAGGGTATAATTGCTGAATCGCTCAACAGGTATTACTCGGCGGAGTCGATGGGGATGCGGGTTAGGGTGAAGAGTTCGGTGCCGTCGGGAGAGGTCAGGGTAATCGTATCGGGACCTGTCTGACGGGCACTCTCGACGGACTCCAATGCTAACAGGAACTCTGTCTCGCGGCTTTCGGGGGAGCACATCATCCTGGTAGTCGCGACATTTACGATTTGTAGAGAGTTTTTCTTGTCCGGGTCGATAAACAGCTTCCCGTTAAGACGGTTGCAGCCGGTTGTCCCATGAATCTGCAGGTCTGTTATGTTGAACGTCAGCGAAGCCGGTTCGCCATCTTCCGTTACGAGGGGTGTGCCGTTGAGAGTGTCAACCTTCCAGGCACCGTTTAGGAAATCCATATTATGACGGCGGAGCACGAGGATCGGCTGGGTGCTCTTCCCGTCAAGGAGGTCGAGGAACGTAATCGGGCCTTCGACACGGGCGCTGTAAGAGCGGACGTCGCTCGTCGCGAGATTAATCAGATACTCAAACTCAGCATCGTTGCAGAGCCGCATCGTCGAAATCATGTTGTCGAGGCGGATAGCGCCATTCTCTCCTAAGACAAGGTCACCATTGATATAGTTACACCCGTTGTTGCCGTAGAAACGTTTGGCCGGAAGGTCGAATGTCAGATACGGACGCTCCTCGCCGGTTACAACGTTCCCGCGCACGGAGTAAATCGTCCATTCCCCGTTGATTGTGAAATCCTTGTCAAGGTTGGGGTTGTAAGCCGGTCTTTTCTCTGAAGTCGCGGCAGCATTGGAATCTGTCAGAGGACGGCGGTTGTCAGCCTGCCCGGGGACAACTGGTGTCTTCCCCTTAGAGGGCTTGGCTGCGGTCTCTCCCCGCCCCTTGTTATTCTTGTTTTTCACACCCTTCGGTTCTTCAGTATTGGTGGTCGCGGTCTTGGAGCCCGCGTTCTTGGGGGGTGTCAATGTCTTTCCGGCCGGTTTGCTTTCCGTTGTGCGTTGGGCAGTAACCTGGCCTGAGGAACCGGCAACCTTGTCGGAGGAACCCTTGAACAATGAGCAGGAAGGAGCCGCGGCAAGAACCAGCGCGGCGGCGGCTCCGAGAAGTATGTTTTGCGAAACTTTCATTATCTCTCAATCGTTTAATAGTTGTTTATTAGATTTGTATTGTATATGCAACCATATATACCAGCATGTCCTGTATGGAGGATACTTTGCAAATCTAACAAATTAATTCTTGAAAAGAACGCGGATTAGAAGAAAATTTGCTTAATTTTGCAAAATTTAAAATCCATTGCCATGAAAATTTCGACGCTTGCAGGCGCCCTGCTCATCGGGGCGGCCGCATTGTCGGCCAACGGACTCCCCGCCCGATATTACGGCACCAACTATACTCTCCCGTTCGCCCACGGATACCGGGCCGCTGAAATCCTGGGACAGGACCGCAAGGAGGCTATAGACCAGGATGTCTACCATATGGTGCGCCTCGGGCTGACAGGCTTCCGCATGCACCTCTGGGACGCGGAACTCGCCGACTCCGTCGGGAACCTCCTCACCAACGACCATCTCGACCTGCTCGACTACCTCATCAACCGCCTCGAAGAGCGCGGAATAGCGGTTATCCTGACCGCGCAGACCAATTTCGGCAACGGCTACCCCGAACGAGACACTGACACAGGGGCTTTTACTTACGACTACTCAAAATGCGACATTCATTCAAATCCTGAGGCGATAAAGGCGCAGGAACGCTATCTCGGACAGCTCGCACGCCACGTCAATCCCTATAACGGCCGCTCATACGCCGCCGACCCCTCCATTCTCGCGATGGAAATCAACAACGAGCCGTGCCATTCGACCAATCCGAAACAGGTAAAAAGCTATATCAACCGGATGGTGAAGACTCTGCGGAAAGCGGGATGGAAGAAGCCGCTGCTGTACAACGCGAGCCACAACGGCGACATGGTGCAGGCCTATTTCGATTCCGATGTCGACGGGACTACCTACCAATGGTATCCGGTCGGGCTTGTATCGGGAAAGGAACGAACCGCCAATTATCTGCCATATGTCGACAGCTATAAAATCCCCTTCGACACCATAAGAGGCTTCGACAAGAAATTAAAGGTCATCTACGAGTTCGACCCCGCCGACATGCTCGACAGCTACATGTTCCCCGCCGTAGCCCGCACCTTCGCCAGGGAGGGCTTCCAGTGGGCCACCCAGTTCGCCTACGACCCGCTTTTCCTTGCCCCGTACAACACAGAATATCAGACCCATTACCTGAACCTCGCCTACACGCCGCAAAAAGCGCTCGGAATGATGATCGCGGCCGAGGCGATGCGCGAGGTTCCCGAAGGGGCTGATTACGGCAAATATCCCGCCGATACTATTTTCGGCGACTTCACGGTCAGCTACAACCGCAATCTCGCCGCTCTAAATTCCGAAAACAAATTCCTGTACACAAATTCAAACGACCTTAAGCCGAAAGCCCCGGAACACCTGCGGCAGATTGCCGGCTACGGCTCTTCGGAATTGGTGAAGTACGACGGGCTTGGAGCGTATTTCCTCGACGAGGTAGTCCCTGGGGTATGGAGGCTGGAGGTGATGCCCGACGCGCTCTTCTCAGCCGACCCGTTCGGAAAGCCATCCCTTGACAGACCAATGGCCTGGGCGCTCTATCCCGACAGCAGGGAGATAACCGTTAATCTTCCGCAGCTCGGCGAGAATTTTGCTGTATCGCGGATTGATACAGGATCAGGAAATATCGCTAAAGCAGAAAACTCTAAATTCAAGGTTACCCCCGGGGTCTATCTTCTTGGCAAGGATGCCGCGATGCTTGACCCCGCGAAACTCCCCGCGAAAGTAAGAAACATCGGGCTGACTGAGTATGTCGCTCCCCGCAATCCGAAGGAAACACCTACTATTATTAACCATAAATCGGCCCCTGCTATCGTCAAAGGGAGCGACTTGATAATCGAGGCACAGGCATTTGCCAATCAGCCTATTGATTCCATTTTGATCTACCCGGAAGAAGCGTCATTCTGGAACAAAAATAACCATTTATACCGAGCCGACGAAATGGTTACTTATGATTACCGGGCGGTAATTCCCGCGGAAGCGCTTACGGGCAAAGACCGTTTCGACTATCGTATCGTAGCCTTCACCGGCGGCAAAGCAGTGACGTTCCCGTCTGCCGTTCCCGGAACACCCCTCGACTGGGACGCGCCTGACGGAACGCCGCTCTACTCGACTGAAATAGTGTCCGCAGACTCTCCCCTTATCCTTCTCGACGCCGCGACCGGATACGACGGGACAGAGCTCGCGACGATTCCCGACTCCTGGGGAAAGGTATGGCTGTCGCATCAGCGCAACTCCCCTTTGGCAGAGAACGCCCTCGAAATCGCGGCAAAGCCGGACGACGACCTGCTTGCGATAATGACGAAAGAGCTTCCCGCCTATCCCGAAGCCCTGACCCGCGGCAGGAAGACACTTAAAATCAGGCTGGGAGATGTTGACGGCACCGACTCGTTGCGGGTGATGCTCGCCGACACCGACGGCATCACATTCGGCACCACCGTAACCCCGGTGGCCGACAGCGTTATCGAAGTACCGCTGCACTCGCTGGATGTGGTTCCTACTCCCCTGGTTCCGGCACCCTACCCGACCTTCCTCTCCCGGTGGTTCAAGCCGGAGGGGGATTTCGACCTCGACCCGTCCCGCTTGCAGAAAATCCAGATTGCCGTTCCCTTCGACTTCAATGGCGGCCGGATATCGGTAATCGGGGCGTGGCTTGAATGACCCCGCGAGAGGCCAGGACAAACCTGTATCACCAATTGATACAACCGATAGAAATTCTAACCAACAACAGAATATGACGAGACAACTAAACATCCTTGCCCTCGCGGCGCTGCTCGGTGTCATCCCGGCCGCGGCGCGCAGAGAGATTTCCCTCTCGGGGGAATGGCAGTTCGCAAAGGTCGATTCCAACGGTGTCGCCGGGAAATGGCAGACCGTCAGGGTACCCCACGACTGGGCAATCCACGAACCCTTCTCCCGCGACAACGACCTCCAGATTGTCGCCGTGGAGCAGAACGGAGAGACGGAGAAGACAGAGAAAACCGGGCGCACCGGCGGCCTTCCCTATATGGGACGCGGCGAGTACCGCACTACCTTCGAGGTGGCCGACACCGCCGGACAGCGCTTCACCCTCCTTTTTGACGGCGCTATGTCAAACCCGAAAGTGTCGGTAAACGGCCACCACGTCGGCCACTGGGCCTATGGCTACAATTCCTTCCATCTCGAAGTGCCCCAGGGGGTAATCAAGCCCGGCGAAAACAGCATCACGGTCGAACTGGAAAACAAGCCCCAGAGCTCGCGCTGGTATCCCGGCGCCGGACTTTACCGCAACGTCAGCCTTATCTCCACCTCCAAGATACACGTTCCTGTCTGGGGCACATACATCGTCACGCCGTATGTCACCGCCGAGGAAGCCTCCGTGCGCCTCACCACCACAATCGAGGGGGCCAAAAAGGCCGAACGGGTAATGGTAAAGACCGACATTCTCGACCCCGACGGCAACGTTGTCGCAACCAACGACTCATATTATTACTCGCAGGGACAGCCGTTCGTGCAGAACTTCCTGGTGAAGAATCCAAACCGCTGGTCCTGCGAGAACCCCGCTCTGTACACCGCCCGCACGACTCTTGAAGTGGACGGCAAGGCGGTTGACACCTACTCGACGCGTTTCGGCATCCGTTCGCTCGAATACATTCCCGAAAAAGGATTCTTCCTCAACGGCGAGTACACCAAATTCAAGGGGGTCTGCAACCACCACGACCTCGGGCCCCTCGGAGCGGCAGTCAACAAGGCAGCGCTGCGCCACCAGATCGAGATGTTGCAGGACATGGGAGCGAACGCCATCCGCACCTCCCACAACATGCCCGCACCAGAACTGGTCGAGCTGTGCGACGAGATGGGCATGATGCTCATGATCGAGCCGTTCGACGACTGGGGCTTCCGTCCGAAAAGCCCCAACGGATACGGCTCGATATTCAAGGAATGGGCGGAGAAAGATATGGTAAACATGCTGCGCCACTATCGCAACAACCCGTCGGTAGTCATGTGGAGTATCGGCAACGAAGTACCGAGCCAGTGGGGTCCCGACGGCGTAAGCGAGCTGCAGATGCTTATGGACATATGCCACAGGGAAGACCCGACGCGACCCGTGACCTGCGGCATGGACCAGATCGGCTCGGTATTAGACAACGGCTTCGCAGCCACCCTCGACATTCCCGGCTTCAACTACAAGCCCCAGTATTACCTCCGCGCCTACGAGACACTTCCCCAGAAACTCGTTCTCGGCTCGGAAACAGCGTCGACCGTATCGTCGCGCGGCTGCTATATGTTCCCTGTCGAACTTAAAGCCAACGCGACCTACGACAACCACCAGTCATCAAGCTACGACACCGAGTTCTGCTATTGGAGCAACATCCCCGACATCGACTTCGCGATGGACGACGATTATCCCTGGATGATCGGTCAGTTCGTATGGACCGGATTCGACTATCTCGGAGAGCCGTCCCCCTACGACACGGACGCGTGGCCCAACCATTCCAGCGTGTTCGGCATCATCGACCTGGCATCCCTCCCGAAGGACCGCTATTATCTCTACCGCTCGCAATGGAACAACAAGGACAACACGCTGCATATCCTCCCCCACTGGACCTGGGCCGACCGCAAGGGGAAAGTGACCCCGGTCGTAGTCTACACCTCCTACCCCGCCGCCGAGCTGTTTGTCAACGGCAAGTCCATGGGTGTCCGTCACAAAGCCGCAGCCGAGAAACTTGATTATACCCAGGTAGCCAACAAACCATATTGGGAACGCGGGAGCGTCGAGCACATCTCCCGCGCCAACGACAGGAAAGGGATGGACCGTTACCGTCTGATATGGGACGACGTGGTCTATGAACCCGGAGAAATCAAGGTCGTGGCTCTCGACGATAGCGGCAAACCGGTAGCGGAGGCCTTCGAGCGTACCGCGGGGAAAGCGCACCATATCGTCCTATCGGCTAACCGAGAGACAATCACCGCCGACGGCAACGACCTGGTTTATATAACGGTTCAGGTTGCTGACAAGAACGGCACGATCGTGCCTACCGACAGCCGCATGGTCAGGTTCACCGTCAGCGGCGCGGCAGAGTTCCTGGCAACCGCCAACGGCGACCCGACCTGCCTTCTGAGCTTCGACGAGCCTCAGATGAAACTGTTCTCGGGAGCCGCCACCTGCATCCTGCGCGCCTCTGCCACTCCGGGAACCGCTACCCTGAAAGTAACCGCGCCGGGCGTCAAACCCGCCACCATTACTATAAAAGTCAAATAAAGCGAACGAGGAGTTACACAACCTACTCAGAAGCATATTCAATCCCGCCGAAAGCAAAAAAAAGCTAACGGCGGGATTTTTTTCATTATCAGGGGGCGCATACGGGATTTTTTGCTTAAATTTGTAGGAAATACGGCGCAAGCAGCCAGCGGGCACCGTATCACCTCAACAAACCAAACAATTCGATATATCATGGAACAGAAACTGAAAGCCATTTTCAAAGAGAAATTCGACAAGGAGCCGCAAATGTACGCATCAGCCGGCCGCATCAACCTCATCGGCGAGCACACCGACTACAACGGCGGATACGTATTCCCCGGCGCCATCGACAAAGTGATAATGGCTGCCATACTTCCCAACGGCACCGACAAGGTAAAGGTGTTCTCGGTCGACATCAACGAGGAAGCCGAGTTCGGGCTGAAGGAAGAAGACGCTCCCCAGCAGCAGTGGGCGCGCTATATTTTCGGCGTTTGCCGCGAGATTATCAAGCGCGGGGGCACAGTCAAGGGTTTTGACGCCGTCTTCTCCGGGAACGTGCCCCTCGGTGCGGGTCTCAGCTCCTCGGCCGCTCTTGAAAGCTGCTTCGCTTTCGCCCTCAACGACCTCTTCAACGGCAACACGATCGACAAGTTCGAGCTCGCTCGCATCGGCCAGAGCACCGAACACAACTACTGCGGCGTAAACTGCGGCATTATGGACCAGTTCGCTTCCGTCTTCGGCAAGAAGGATCATCTGATGCGTCTCGACTGCCGCTCGATGGAATTTGAATATTTCCCCTTCAAAATCGACGGCTACAAGCTCGTGCTGCTCGACTCGAAAGTTAAGCACGCCCTGGTCGACTCCCCCTACAACAAACGCCGCCAGAGCTGCGAGCGCGTGGCAAAGATGCTCGGCGTGGAGACACTCCGCGACGCCACCATGGAGGCCCTCGACGCCGCCCGCGGCGAACTGACCGCCGAAGACTACTTCCGCGCCAAATACGTGATTGAGGAGAAGCAGCGCGTGCTCGACGTCTGCGACGCTCTCCAGCGCGGCGACTGCGAGACCGTCGGCCAGAAGATGTACGAGACCCACCACGGCCTGTCGAAGGATTACGAGGTTTCCTGCGAGGAACTCGACTACCTGAACGACATCGCCAAGAAATGCGGCGTTACCGGTTCCCGCATCATGGGTGGCGGTTTCGGCGGCTGCACAATCAACCTCGTAAAGGACTCTCTCTACGACAAGTTCATCGCTACCGCGAAGAAGGAATTTAACGAGAAATATGGCCACGAGCCGGTAGAGATTCCCGTAATCATCTCCGACGGAGCCCGCAAACTTGACTGAAAATACTCAACAACGCATTATATGAAACCTACACTCTTCGTTCTCGCAGCCGGCATGGGCAGCCGTTACGGCGGTCTCAAACAGCTCGACCAGCTCGGCCCCAACGGCGAGACTATCATGGACTATTCGATTTACGACGCACTGCAGGCCGGTTTCGGCAAGGTCGTGTTCGTAATCCGCAAGGACTTCGAGGACCAATTCCGCGAAAAAGTCCTCAGCAAATACGAGGGACACATCCCCGTTGAGGTCGTGTTCCAGTCAATCGACAAACTTCCCGAAGGGTACACCTGCCCCGCAGACCGCACCAAGCCCTGGGGAACGAACCACGCCGTGCTGATGGGCAAGGACGCGATCAAAGAGCCTTTCGCCGTAATCAACGCCGACGATTTTTACGGACGCAACGCGTTCGAGGTAATCGCCAAAGAGCTTTCCCGCCCCCGCGACCGCAAGGGTGACTACTGCATGGTAGGCTTCCGCGTCGGCAACACGATGACCGAAAACGGGTCGGTAGCCCGCGGCGTATGCGGCACCAAGGACGGGATGCTCGACACCGTTGTCGAGCGCACCGCTATTTCCTATGCTCCCGACGGCCGCATCGTCTTCACTGACGAGAACGGCGTCGAGCAGACGCTCGAACCCAACACCCCGGTTTCGATGAATCTCTGGGGCTTCACTCCCGACTATTTCGACTTCTCGGAAAGGGAGTTCCGCAAGTTCCTCGACAAAGACATCAACACCCCGAAGGCGGAGTTTTTCATCCCACTCTGCATCGACACCCTGATCAAGAACGGGGAGGCGACAGTCAAAGTGCTCGACACCGATTCCAAATGGTTCGGCGTGACTTACGCCGCTGACCGCCCCGGAGTCGTCGCCAAGTTCGCCGAACTCCACGAGAACGGTACCTATCCCGCGAAACTTTTCTAAGCTGACCCGTCATGAAACCAAGAATACTCGTAACCGGCGGTACCGGTTACATCGGTTCGCACACCGTGGTCGAGCTTCAGAAAGCCGGCTACCCCGTAGTGATAATCGACAACCTCTCCAACTCCAACGTCAAGGTGCTTGACGGCATCGAGCGTATCTCCGGCATCCGTCCCGACTTCGTAGAAGCCGACTGCACCGATATTGCCGCCGTACGCAAGCTGTTCAACGACTACCCCGGCATCAAGGGCATCATCAACTTCGCCGCCTCCAAGGCCGTAGGCGAGTCGATGCAGAAACCGCTGCTCTACTACCGCAACAACCTCAACACCCTGATGAACCTCCTCGAGGTCATGGGGGAGAAAGAGGTTAAGGGAATCGTGTTCTCCTCTTCCTGCACGGTTTACGGCGAACCAGACGTAAATCCCGTCACAGAGGAATCGCCCATCAAGAAAGCTACCTCACCTTACGGCAACACCAAGCAGATTTCCGAGGAAATCATCACTGACGTGATCAACTCAGGCGCGCCGTTCAAGAGCATACTTCTCCGTTACTTCAATCCCGTCGGAGCCCATCCATCGGCTGAAATCGGCGAGCTGCCCAACGGCGTTCCGCAGAACCTCGTGCCCTACCTCACCCAGGCAGCGATGGGCATCCGTAAGGAACTCAGCGTATTCGGTGACGATTACAACACCCCCGACGGCTCCTGCATCCGCGACTATATCGATGTCGTAGACCTCGCTAAGGCCCACGTCATCGCCATAGAGCGCATGCTCGACAATAAGTCGGAAGAGAAAATCGAAGTGTTCAATCTCGGAACCGGCAACGGCGTCAGCGTCCTGGGGCTCATCAACGCCTTTGAGAAGGCGACGGGAGTCAAGGTACCCCACAAAATCGCACCCCGCCGCGCCGGCGACATAGAGAAGGTATGGGCTAACCCTGCCCGGGCCAACAACGTGCTCGGATGGGTCGCCGACACCCCCATCGAAGAGACCATGCGCAACGCGTGGGCCTGGCAGATGAAGCTCCGCGAACGCGGCATTATGTAACCCGCTCCGCGACCATACAAACATTTAAGGCGCTGTGTCTTACTGACACAGCGCCTTATTAAAGTCAAGCATATTAGCGCCGCATAATGCTAACAACTACCCAGCAAACCCCGTTATCCTACTCAGGCCCGATCGGGGTCTTCGATTCCGGCTACGGAGGACTGACGATCCTTCGGGAATTTCAGCGCGTGCTGCCGGCATATGATTACATATACCTTGGCGACAACGCCCGGGCCCCCTACGGCTCCCGCTCTTTCGACATTGTCTACCGCTTCACGCTCGAAGCCGTAAACGAACTGTTCGCCCGCGGATGCCCGCTCATCATACTCGCATGCAACACCGCGTCGGCCAAGGCATTGCGCACGATACAGCAGAACGACCTGCCCGGAATCGACCCCTCGAGACGCGTTTTAGGGGTAATCCGTCCGACGGTCGAGAGCCTGCCGGACCATACGCGGAACGGACATGTCGGACTGGTCGGAACCCCGGGGACTGTCGGAAGCCGTTCCTACGAACTCGAAATAGACAAACTGTACCCTGATTTCAAATTCTCGGCCCATAGCTGCCCAATGTGGGTGCCGCTGGTTGAAAACGGCGAGGCAGACAAACCGGGTGCCGACTACTTCGTGCGCCAGGAAATCGAGGCGCTGACGCGGCTTGACGGCGAGATTGACGCCATAATTCTGGGATGCACGCACTATCCCCTGCTGATTAATAAAATAAAGAAGTACCTGCCTACCAATGTAGCGCTTATAAAGCAGGGGGAGATTGTAGCGGCAAGCCTTGCGGACTATCTGCGTCGTCATCAGGAAATGGAGCGGCGACTTACCCGAGGCGGAACGACAGAGTACCTTACCACCGAAGATGCCGCGAAATTTTCATCAATGGCGTCGATATTCCTTGACTCCGATATTAAAGCCGAACAGATTACCCTGTGAAGGGCTCTCTGTCCGGCTTCAGGGTATTCTATCTTATAAAGGTTTCGTAACGCGAATATGGCAAAAAAATAACGCTCCGCGGTTGCCTAGGCGTAAAGTTGTTATCCCAATCGGTATGACGGGAAGTCCCGATTCCACAAAATAAACATCCCGAAATCGCAATCCGCTGATTAATCGACGCTTGCTGACAAAGGCTCGTGCTCAACCGCAGAGCGTCGATATTCCGAAGGGGTCAGCCCCATCATATTGGAAAACACCCTGAAGAAAGTAGAACGCGAAGAGAATCCAGACTCCTCGCCGACGGCTTCAACGCTTTTGTCGGTATTCCTCAGCAACCCGCAGGCATAATCCACCCTGTATCGATTGACATACTCGTAGAAGGTCTGCCCATTTGCTCGGTTGAAAAAATCGCTCACGTAGGTGCGGTTGGATCCTACCATCCGGGCAATATCCGACAGCTTCAAATGGGAATTGAGAAATATACGGTGCTCGTCGGAAAAGAGGCTCTCGATACGCACATGCAGCTCGTTCGGAGCGACAGTCTCAGGCTCCGCCTCATTCCGCGAAACGCATCCCTCCAGGCCGCTCATCGCCTGTTCGTGGCGGTAGAGGAAATAGGAGAAGAACATCCACAGCGCAAGAGATACGACCATATATGTTCCTTCCAATAAGAAGGAAATGACCGTGCAGTCAATGAGCCAGATGCTCAGAATCACGAAGAACGAAAGGAGGATTACGCGGAGCCAGTTAAGATTGATGTTTTCCTCGAAAGAATACTGCTCTTTCAGCTTGCGATGGTAGTTCGGAATCTCCCGCAAAGTCCAGATCGCATACCAGAAGCCGTAAATACCGGCGTAAGCCACGTTTGCCACATAGACCGCTTCCGAGCCAGACATAATGAAAACAGCAGGCAACAGCACGAACGGGGCCATGTGCAGCACCATGGCGCGCAAACGTAAAACTCCCGGGCGGCACAGCTCAATCAGGATGAAGGCATACATCGGGACAGCGACCATATCAGCGGCAGTCAATGCCTGCCACAACCATTCATCGCCCGCGAGAGATTTCCGTATGAAGAACAAGTCCTTGACGCTCTGCAGCCCTATTGTCAGCATAAGGAGCATGACAAGCCTCGAAAGCTGGTCGGAGTTTTTGCGCCAGAACATCCACGCCGTCATGAAATAGAACATGACGCATAGACCGTAGATGAAGAAAAGGTCGTCGATTGTCATTTTTCAAGGTATAAAGGTATATCGGAGTGCGTTTCATAAAAAAACCGCGCCCTCGGGGGGATTATGACCTCCGGGGGTGCGGATTTCGAGCGGCGCCCTGAATGTCATCGGTTCGGATGAGACAAGGAGAGTCCGCCAATCAGCAGACCATTACTTGCCGCCGATGCTGCTGGAAACGGTAAGACGAGCGCGGCCTTTGGCGCGACGACGAGCAAGCACTTTGCGACCGTTCTTTGTAGACATTCTCTCGCGGAAACCGTGCTTGTTAACTCTCTTTCTGTTGGAAGGTTGGAAAGTTCTTTTCATTGCGGTATGATGTTTTGTTTATTTTTCTCCGTTACCGGGTTTTCTCGAAGCCCTTACCGCGACAAAGCGCGCAGCGGCCACAATTCAGGGTGCAAAATTAACAAATTTCCCGCTAATGACCAAACTTTCCGCAATCTTTCTCTCCGCACAATCTTGAAGCAGGTCTCGGCAGACCCGGACACATCGCGAGGACGCGCGCCGCGACCCGGGAGACGAGGGGCGTAATCCCTGGAAAATGTTGAATTTAGTTAAGAAGAGGAGATTTACGTATTTTTAACCGGGAAAAAGCGCCGATATTTCGCCGGAAAGTGTTAACTTTGCATCTTGATAATTATCGCTATTTGAAGATGAGACAACTTAAGATAACAAAGTCAATCACCAACCGCGAAAGCGCGTCGCTCGACAAATACCTGCAGGAAATCGGCCGCGAGGACCTCATCACCGTAGAACAGGAAGTCGAACTCGCACAGCGCATCCGGGAAGGTGACGAGGTAGCCCTTGAAAAACTCACGCGCGCCAACCTGCGTTTCGTGGTCTCCGTGGCGAAACAATATCAGAACCAGGGACTCAGCCTCCCCGACCTCATCAACGAAGGCAACCTGGGGCTTATAAAGGCCGCTCGCAAGTTTGACGAGACCCGCGGGTTCAAATTCATCTCGTACGCAGTATGGTGGATCCGTCAGTCGATACTCCAGGCGCTCGCCGAGCAGTCGCGCATCGTGCGCCTCCCGCTCAACCAGGTAGGGTCGCTCAACAAGATTTCCAAGGCTCTGTCGAAGTTCGAGCAGGAGAACGAACGCCGCCCGTCGCCGGAGGAACTCGCCGAGACGCTTGACGTGCCCGTGGAGAAAATCGCGGACACACTGAAAGTAAGCGGCCGCCACATATCCGTCGACGCTCCGTTCGTAGAAGGGGAAGACAACTCCCTGCTGGACGTGCTGACCAACGACGACTCCCCCATGGCCGACGCCACCCTTACGCAGGAATCCCTCTCCAAGGAGGTAGACCGTGCGCTCCACCAGCTTCACGAGCGCGAGCGCGAAATCCTGAAGATGTTCTTCGGAATCGGCTGCCAGGAAATGACGCTTGAGGAGATCGGCGCCAAGTTCGACCTTACGCGCGAGCGCGTGCGCCAGATCAAGGAGAAGGCGATCCGCCGCCTCAAAGGGCAGAAATCGCGGCTTCTAAAGACCTACCTCGGCCAGTAATCCCCCGAGGGACGGGCAAATCCGGGAGCAAGACGCTCCCCTACTTCCAAATCACAGCGTTCTCTCTAAATAATAGACCAATCAGAGTCGTCTCAGGCGCACACGCCCGAGGCGACTTTTCTTTTATCCAGACGGAGCGAAACCCGTCTCAGCCCACTCCGCTGACAAACACTCTCTGAGAAAAAAACGGAGCAGGCCACCCTCACGGGCAGCCTGCTCCTTTACCTATGATTCACTTATTTGCTATTTGCTTTCTTTGTCAGTTCAGAGGGGATGGTACTCCACGAACGCCTCCATAGCCTCATAAGAGGCGAGGCCGAGCGATTCGTAGAGGCCGGCGGTAGCGCGGTTGCGCTCTTCGGCACGCTGCCAGAAGAGGCGGTCGTCGTCGCCAAGGAAGGGAGCGTTCTCCATCTGGCTCTGGTGCTTAAGGATGGAGTTGCGCTTGAAGCGAAGCTCTTCGGGGGAAATGGGGACGGCCATCTCGATATGGTCGATTTCCCATTCCGCCCAGGCGCCGCGGTACATCCATATGCGGCAGTCTTTGAGCCATTTCTCGCCCTTCAGCTCGTCGATCGCGGCCAGGACGGCGTCGGTGCAGACGCGGTGGGTTCCGTGGGGGTCTGCGAGGTCGCCGGCAACGAATATCTGCTGAGGCTGCACTTCCTGGAGCAGGTTCTTGACGATTTCGACATCGCGCTCGGTAAGGTCGCCCTTCTTGATAGTGCCGGTCTCGTAGAACGGCAGGCGCAGGAAATGTATGTTCTGGGGCTTGACACCGATGAATCCGCAAGCGATAGTGGCCTCGGCCTCGCGGATTTTGGTCTTGATTTCGCGGATATCGGGAGTGTCGACATCGCCGGCGGAAGCCTTTCCCTTAACGAAGTCGCGGACCTCGGTCGACAGTTTCTCGTACCCTTCGGTATCGAAACCGAACATCGGGGCGATTTTGTCCATCATGAGGAAATAACGCATCATGTCCTCGTCGCCGACGGCGATATTGCCGGAAGTCTCATAAGCGACATGGACGTCGTGGTGCTGGTCGACGAGGCGCTTGAAGGTACCTCCCATAGAAATCACGTCGTCGTCGGGGTGCGGAGAGAAGATTACCACGCGTTTGGGATAGGGTTTGGCGCGCTCGGGGCGGTATGTGTCGTCAGCGTCGGGCTTGCCGCCGGGCCATCCGGTAATCGTATGCTGGAGTTCGTTGAACACCTTTATGTTGACGGTGTAGGCCGAGCCGAAATGGGCGACCAGTTCGCCGAGCCCCCAGTCTGTATAGTCTTTGTTGGTGAGCTTGAGAATAGGTTTTCCGGTCTGCTTGCACAGCCATACGATCGCGCGGCGCACCATCTTATCGTTCCACTCGCAGGAGGTAACCATCCAGGGATGGGAGATACGGGTCAAATCGTCGGCTGCGGAGAAGTCGAGGGCGATGCGGGCGTTGTTGTGGAGCTGGAGGAAGGAAGCGGGCACGTTGTCGGTGACGGGGCCTTCGATAGCCTCGGCGACAACCTTGGCGCGGACCTCGCCCCAGGCCATAGCCATGACATTGCCGGAGCTGAGGATGTTTCCGAGTCCGAGGGTTATAGCCGAAGTCGGCGTAGCCTCGCACTTGTAGTCTTTCTTTATTATATGGCGGAGTTCCGGCGAGAGGAGCACCAGGCGGCAGAGGCTCGTCGAGAGGGAGCCGGGCTCGTTGAAGCCGAGAGCGCCCTGGGGACCGATTTCGCAGATTGTGAGGTCAAGGCCGCCGCAGTCGGCGATTTTGCGCTCGTATTCCTTGCAGTATTCGTACATATCCTCCATCGTCACGGCGGGATTGATGGAATGGATGTTTTCGGGGCGGATATCCACATGGTCCAGAAATACCTCGCGAAGGCGCGCCAGGGAGGATGGGCCGTCGGGCACGAGGGGGAAGAACTCGTTAAGGTTGAAAACAATCACCTTGTCGAAAGAGACCTCTCCGCGGACACACATCTCTATTAAGGAGGAATAGACCGAATGGGTCGCGCTTCCGGCACCAAGCGCGATCACGCAGCGGTTTTTCGCTGCCACGTTCTTGCGGATTACTTCCGCTATATGTCGCGCGAGATATGAGCTGCCATCGGCTACGGTCTCGAAGATGCGGGTGTGGATTTTCTCCTCGCGGGTCAGAGCCGCGGCTTCGATTTCACCCTGGGGCATATAATAGCGGCTCGGGATGCGGTCGAGTTTGATTTGCGAACTTAAATTTGTTTTCATGGGAGAATTTTGGGATTGATTTGGAATAATCCGTGTTTTATACTACCTTTGCAAAGGTAGGCAAAAAGCGATAAAGTTGGTGCGAAATTTGTATAAAAAATGTACATTTTCGTACAAAACAACACCATCCGCGCTTGTGAGCCACTTAACCGTACCTGATTCGCAGCATCACACTTAACCTAACAATACGATTTCCACAACATGAGAGTAATCATCCAGGAAAACTACGACAACCTGTCGCGCTGGGCCGCCAACTACGTCGCCCATCGAATCAACGAGGCAAAACCCACCGCTGAAAAACCGTTTGTGCTCGGATGCCCCACCGGCGGGTCGCCGCTCGGGATGTACCGCGAACTGATCAAGTTGTACGAGGCCGGCAAGGTATCGTTCAAGAACGTTGTGACGTTCAACATGGACGAATACCGCGGCATCCCCCGCGACCACGAGCAGAGCTACCACACGTTCATGTGGAGCAATTTCTTCAGCCATATCGACATTCCCCGGGAGAATGTAAACATTCTCGACGGCAACGCTCCGGACCCCGCCGAGGAGTGCCGCAAGTTCGAGGAGAAGATGGCGTCCTACGGGGGGGTAGACCTCTTCATGGGGGGCGTGGGTCCCGACGGCCATATCGCCTTCAACGAGCCCTGCTCCTCGCTCAGCTCGCGCACCCGCATGAAGACGCTGACCCACGACACCATCATCGCTAACTCGCGGTTCTTCAACAACGACGTGAACTTAGTGCCGAAAACCGCTCTCACCGTCGGGGTCGGGACAGTGATGGACGCGAAGAGCGTGCTCCTGCTGGTCAACGGCCACAACAAGGCCCGCGCCCTTCGCCACGGCGTCGAAGGAGCGGTAAGCCAGATGTGGACTATCTCCGCGCTCCAGCTCCATCCGGCCGCAGTCATCGTGGCGGACGACGCCGCCTGCGCCGAGCTCCAGGTTCAGACCTACCGCTACTTCAAGGATATCGAATCGGCCAATCTCGACCCGGATTCGCAGCTCTGAATACGCCCAACAAAACTTTGAACCCCGCTATCTCAAGGCATTAATCTTGACGATAGCGGGGTTTGTCGTCCTCCCGTTTTGGAATGGGTTGATAAACCTATTTGCGTAGGGACGCGGCGTGCCGCGTAAATCGTGACGCTGTTTGTCAGATTTTACGCGGCACGCCGCGTCCCTACATCAGTGCGAAATCAAAATTAGATTCCGCCCTGACTATTTAGTTTAGAGGGGATTAATCGTCGAGCGCGAGCTTCTCCTTCGCAGGGTTGCGGTAGAAGATTTTGCCGTCCATGTATTCCTGGGTCGCGATCAGAGTGGGCTTCGGGAGCTTCTCATAGTACTTCGAGATTTCGATCTGCTCGCGGTTTTCGGATATTTCCTCCAGATTGTCGTTGAGCGACGCGAACTCCTGCAGCTTCTTGTCGAGGTCGCGCTTCATCTCGCCGGCAATCTGGTTGGCGCGCTTGGCGATGATGCAGACGGTCTCGTAGACGTTGCCGGTGTCCTTGGAAAGCTCCATCATATCGCGGGTAACGGTGTTGAGCGGAGCGTTTGTCTTCTTGTAGTCCATATGCGGTTGTTACTTTTTGATTTTTCTGATTATCGGAGGTGGGAGGCTTAGTCCTTAACGTATTTCTGGGCTATCTTGAATATATTGTCAGCCTCGGACCGGCGGGGAGAGTCGGGATAGTTATTTATGAACGAATAATACTCGTCAAGCACGTCGCGGAAGCGGTCGGCCTTCTTTTCCTCTACCGAGAGGCTCGCTTCCTGGTAGCGCGATTTCAGCACGAGCATTTCCAACTCTTCCTTGTACTTGGAATAGGGGTATTCCTTTATGGCGTTTTTGGCCGTTATTATGGCGCTTTCGTAGTTGTTGCCCCTGTAAGTCCCGAGGTTATAGTAAAGCTGGGCGTTCTGCAGCTCTTTGAGAGTCAGCTTGTCCTGCATCTCGAAGATGGCGTTCTGGGCGGAAGTGACCTTGTCGGAGCGGGGGAAGAAGTCGAGGAAACCCTGGAGCTCTTCGATGGCCTTGATGGTCTCCGACTGGTCAAGCTGTGCTTCGGGAGAGTCAAGATAATAAGCGTATCCAGCGTAATAGCGGCAAAGCTCCGAGAACTTTCCTTTCGGATAGCGCTGGTAATATGCCTTGAAATAAGCGGCCGCGTCGGGGTACTCCTTGTTCTCGTAATAGCTCAACCCGAGCAGATAGAGCGCCTCCTCGGCCTTTTCGGAGCCTTTGAGCTGGGTGACGATGTCTTTCAGCAGGGTGTAGGACTGCACGTAGCGCTTGTTTTCAAAAGCGCGTTTGGCGTAGTCGAACTTATAATTCGGGTCCGGGCTTTTCAACGCGCGCTGGTATTCGCCGCAACCGGTCAGGAGCGACATGGCGGCAACGGCGCAAAGGAGCAATCCGGCTATTTTTCTAAGCATATGTGGGGATAACCGATTAACTTTTAATGGGTTCTCTCCTGCCGCACGGGACGGCAGGGCATTTCAAGCCACAAAGTTACAAATTTTCCGTCGAACACGTTCCACCCCCGGGTGCAAAATTTTGCTAAAACCGCCGTATTTCGTAACTTCGCGCAACAAACAACAACGAAAAGGACCACAAGAACCACATATGAACCAAGATAACGACCCGCGCTATTCCCGCAGACGACGTCCCGACGGCCTCCGCGACGAGGACTGGGAGGATGACGAGTTTACCACTCCCCGCCGAAAGCGTTACCGCTATGACGAGGAGGAGGAAGAGGACTACGAACCCGCACCCCGCCGCCGGCAAAGCCGCCGCCAGCCGGATATGGACCTCCGCGAGGATGAAGACGCGCCGAAAAGTTTCCGGAAGCGCCATCCCGTGCTGATGAACCTGCTGTACGTTGTCATAGCCACCTGCCTGACGCTGTGGATCCTGATGTGGTTCCTCGACTACTGGACGTTCCACGGCCAGGAGCGCCCGGTGCCCGACGTGAAGGGGCAGACAGTCGAGATGGCCGTCAACAACATAAACCACATGGGGCTGAAGGGAGTGGTCTCCGATTCGGTGTTCGACTCGTACAGCCGCCCCGGAACCGTCGTCGAGCAGGTACCCGTTCCCGGGGCCCGCATCAAGGTCGGAGGGAGCGTTTATGTCACCATAGTTGCTTATTCGCCTAAGCTGGTGACAGTGCCCGACTTCTACAACGTCTCTGTGCGCCAGGCCCGCTCGATGTTCGAGGGGCTGGGGATAGCGCAGGTGCGCGAGGTTCCGGTGCTGTCGGAGTACGCCGGACTCGTGCTCGGCGCGAAATTCAACGGTGTAGACCTCCAGCCCGGGGCCCGCATCCCGGTTTCGTCGGTCGTGACCCTCGAGGTAGGCACCGGAATGGACACCATCGAGGATGAAGATTCGATATACGACCCGGAAGCCATAGACCAGGTAATAGACCAACTGAACATAGAATGACGCATGGCTGAGGATATTTTCGACACCGACGAATTAGACGAGCTCGCCGGGGCCTCGGCCGAGGGCCAGGAACTTTACGAGCATTTCCGCTTCGTGGCCGACAAGGGGCAGCAGCTCCTGCGGGTCGACAAGTTCCTGGTAGAGCGCATGCCGAAGGCATCTTCCCGCAACCGCATACAGCAGGCGGCAGAAGCGGGGTGCATCCTCGTAAACGGGAAAGCGGTCAAGTCCAACTACCGTGTCAAACCCGACGACGTCGTCAGCATCGTCATGGACCGACCGCGCTACGAGATGGAAATCGTGGCGGAGGATATTCCGCTCGACATCGTGTACGAGGACGAGGATGTGCTGGTTGTGAACAAACCGGCAGGGCTGGTTGTGCATCCGGGCCACGGGAACTATTCAGGGACACTGGTAAACGCACTGGCCTGGCACTTCCGCGACACCCCGAACTATGACGTCAACGACCCGCGTCTAGGGCTCGTCCACCGAATTGACAAAGACACTTCGGGGCTGCTCGTGGTAGCCAAGACCCCCGACGCGAAGACCGACCTCGGAAGGCAGTTCTTCAACAAGACAACCAAGCGCGAGTACGTCGCCGTGGTGTGGGGTGTCCCCTCCCCCGCTTCGGGTACGGTAAGCACCAACATCGGGCGGGACGTCCGCGACCGGCTGAAAATGACCGTTTATCCGCTCGACGGCGAAGAGGGGAAGCGGGCTGTCACCCATTACGAGGTAACTGAGCCCCTCGGACACGTCGCGGTTGTAAAATGCGTGCTGGAAACGGGGCGCACCCACCAGATCCGAGTGCATATGAAGCACCTGGGGCATCCGCTGTTCAACGACGCCCGCTACGGGGGGGACATCGTTCTGCGCGGCAACACCTCCGCCAAGTACCGCCAGTTCATAACGAACTGCTTCGCGATCTGCCCCCGCCAGGCACTCCACGCCCGCACCCTCGGCTTCGTCCATCCCCGGACCCGCCAGGAGATGTTCTTCTCAGCCCCCATACCCTCCGACATGTCCGCCCTCATCGACCGCTGGCACACCTACGCCACCAACAACTGAAAGACACAACCGAGCACATCCCCGAGATAATGAAATTTATCACAGACCCTTATGAGGCTTTCCGCAGTTTATCCGACACCCCGGTTAAACGCGCCGTTTGGTCCGCTGCCTTAATTCTTTCGGCGACTCTGCTCCCTTTTCTGTTAGTACCATTCGAGGATTTCAGGTATTGCGATGAAACATACCAAGCGTATTGTTGCACTGATTACGAACGGGCTTATCTCGGAATGTTGTCTTTTTTCATCGGCAACATATGGATGCGGCTGTTCGGAGAGAGTCTCATATCGCTAAGGGTATTGATGACAATCTGTTATATAGCATCTGTCGCAATCGGATGCATATATGTACGCATAAAAGGCTTCTCCATTTTAAAGACATCGCTTGTCTATTTCCTGGGTGTGTTCGGACTGGTACTCAGCTATCTGCCCCTTTATGGATGGGACTCAGGGGCCTACCCGTTCACCGCCTTCGGAATCCTGGCGCTGCTACTATATTTGGACCGGCCCAGTCGGCAGCGGGCCGCGGTTCTCGGCATCGCCGCCGGAATGATGGTCCTGAGCAGGGTTCCTCTTGTCATATTCCTCCCCATATGTTGCGTTTTAATATTCCTCAACCGCAAATATTCATTTTCTATTTCGAAAAAGCAAGGGCAATGGGGTATTGACTGCGCCATATTTTTGACGACAGTCTTGCTAAGCGCGTTATCCATCATTTGCATTATGGTTGGCAACCCTATGAACTATATATCTGCCATAGCCCCTGAAAATACAGTAGCCGCCCATAAGATAAGCGATATCGGCTGGATATTCGATCGATGCATCCAACACGCATACAAAACTTACGTTATGCTTTTACCTGGATGTGTCGCATTATTGCTTAGCTGCTATTACGCAAAAGCAAAAGAGTGCTCCATATGGCTGCATCTATTTTCATACGTAATAATTTACTATGTTCTTCGCGGAGCCGTTATGAACCAAAACGATATGGCCGGATTGTTTTGGAGTAATTCTGGGATAATATTGCCCACAGCCTTTGTGTCTGTGTATTTCGGATTGTTTTATAATTCTCTATATAACAAATCATCCAAACGCGGTAATAAGTATTTGACGGGAAGCTCATCCGCAATGGCTATCATATTTACGGCTTTAGCCTTGATGCAGGCATTTGGATCAAACAGTCTAATAGAACGAATCGGCTGGGGAATGTTAATGGTATTCTCTTTTGGAGCATACAGTGGAAAATTTGAAAAAGCGCCGCGTTTCACTTTTTACTTTCTCGCTTTTTCCGCACTCATCACATTCGGATTTTTTGTATTAAAAGTCCGCACTCTTTCGCATATGTATGGCCAGCCGATTAACCTGCATTATGCAACAAGATACAACGGAGCACGACCAATTGGCAATGACTATTATATAGTCGAGTCTGTTGACAGCATTAGGTTCATATCATCTTCTTTGGAATCAAAAAACTTACGACAGATTGCAGTTGGCCGGAATATCAATTGTTTTAATTTCGGGATTTCCGAACCGGGGAAAAACTCAGGAATGTTATTTGACATATCTACGGACGATCTTTACCGGGATTATCATACGCAAAATGCCAATGGAGATGCTGAAGTAGTTCTATGCCTGAACCTCGATCAAGACCAGCAATTCGAAAGATGTCTTGAAAGAGACGATTACGCGCATTATTTCAGCACATATTACCCACACATATCAATATGGGTAAAAGACGACATATGCGAAACACTGCCATCAAATCCCTTTGATAAATGGGGATACAAGCCCCGCATTATCAGTTCCGACAGATAACTCTGTCCATCAATCATATATTCGCCACTTCCAGCTGTATAATGAACAGGCATAATAGCAACCTCGATAGACTCCTGAATAATCCGACTCTTAAAAAAATCGCATCGGTTATCTTCGTTACTCTTGGAATCGCTTTGCCTATGCTGCTTGTGCGGTTTGAATTATACCGCTTTATAGATGAGTCTTACCAGGCTTATTGTTGCCTGGAATGGAGAAGAGCGTGGCCGGCAATGCTGACGTTCTTTGTCGGAGACAAGTGGATGTTGCTGTTTGGCAAATCGTTCATCGCATTACGCATCCTGATGACCGTCTGCTACGTCTCAGCAGCAGCAATCGGAAGCCTTTATGCGAGAAAGAAAGGAGTGCCGTTGCTCCAAAGTGCCGCGATTTTTATGATTGGCGCTATCGAACTTGTAATGAGCTGCCTTCCTATTTATGGATGGGATTCTGGGACATATCCGGCTACAGCGCTATGCATGCTTGCGACATTCCTGTATATCGATTCGCCGCGGCGTTTAAAAGTCATACTAATGGGATGTTGCGCAGGACTGCTTAGCTTGTTTCGATTACCCGGGGCGGCAGTAATCGGCATAATGGCGCTCAGTGTGATAGCGGCCCAATGGAAAAATCGGACCATCGTACAAACTGTGACAGACCTTATCATATTGATTGGTTGCGCAAGCGCCGTCTTCTGTTTGGGAATAACGCTTCTGACAGGTTCCGTTTCTGCCTATTTTAATGCGATTACAACAGAAAACACTGTCAGGAAACATACTCTTTCCGACCTGCCCGAAATGATAGTTTTCTCAAAGGAGCTTCTCTTCAAACAATATAAGTTAATGCTACCTCCGCTGGTCGCTATTCTACTAAGCGTATGCTTTGCCAAAGCACATCGGAAAAACTTGTTTTTACCGTTAATCGCAATTTTAGCGCTTTACTATTCCGTGAGGGGAGCAAGCTTAAATTGTGGAGAATGGGCTATATTTTGGTCCCATAACGGAATATTGATTCCATGCGGAGTCCTTATGGTTCTTTTCACACCGCTTTATCAGGGGCAAAAAGGGGTAAAGTCAAATCTTCAAAATTTACTTCCAACTATCGTTCTGCTACTTTTTGTCTTGCTTCCGGGATTCGGGTCAGACGCGGTCTCCGAAAGGTTAGGATGGGGATTGTGCTTTATTTTCGCCTTCGGCGTCAATGCGGAAAAGATTCAGAAATGCCGGAAATTCGTTAATTACTTCCTGTTCTTTACGGCAGTGGTCCTTATAGGATATTATTCAATAATACTTCGTCGTCTTGAAGCTGGATGGAACGAGACAGTTCAAACTCACTTCACACCGACAATTAACGGCACACGAAGCCGACCATATTTCAACGAGTACTGCCGAATTGACAGCATAAAGTTTGTTATGGATAATGCCAAATCCATAGGCCTTAGTACCGGGGTGTTTGGAAACAATTGCGCGACATACACATTCATTCTCGAAGAGACAAGTCCGAACTCAACGATGCGATACATCCCGACACGGGAAGAGTCGATCGCGGATTTTCAAAGACTTCGGGAAGGAGGCTGTGCTGACCTGATAGTATGGATGGATGCAGAGAAAGATTCCCTTGTAAATGAGACAATCCAAGCAGCGGGATACAAACGCTACATTAGAGTAGGAGACGTTTTTGAGATTCTGACAACTGACAGTATCCGGAAACGGCTTCCGGATGACCCCTTCTCGACCTGGGGTTATCGAGAGCCGGAACACTTGCCTGCGAAATAAACATTCTACCTGCCATCTTCCGGAGTGTTAGGCTTGATGATGTACTGGTCGTAGTAGCTGAGGAGGAGGGTCGTCAGGGGGAGGGCGATAATCATTCCGATCATGCCGAAGAGGGTTCCCCATATCGAGAGGGAAAGGAGGATTATGGCGGGGTTCAGCCCCATCGCCTTCCCCATTATGCGCGGCATCAGAATCAGGTCGGCCACTACCTGGACCACGGCGAAAACCGCCATGCAGCTCCACCACTGACCCCAGAAATCAGCCGTGCCGTCAACAGAGCCGACAAGGCACAGCAGCGTCACGGGTATTATCGTAAGGAACTGGAAATAAGGTATCATGAAGAGTACCCCGGTCCCGAGACCCAGAACAACGGCCAACGGCAGCTTGCAAAGATAGAATCCGACGCAATAGATAAAGGCGACGCAGACGGCCATCAACGCCTGACCGCGGAAATAATGGTTCATCGAATCCTTTATGTCGTTGCCAATCTTATAGGCCATCGGGCGCATCCGCGGAGGCACGAGCAGACGGAATCCGGCCATGAGCCGCTCATAGTCAAGCATTATAAACACCACATACAGAAGGACCATAAGCCATCCCGCGACGGCGAGCACTACGTGGAGGCCCCCGTTGATTACCGACATAAACCTCTGAACCAGGGCGTTGAAATCCTGCTGCATCAGGCGCTCGCCAAGCGCCTTGAAGTCGATGTTCTGGCGCAGGAAGTCGTGAAGCTCCGGCGGGAGGAACTGGATCGACACCTCGGTTGTCGCGTAGCGTTCGAGAAGCGCAGCCATCTGCCTCATCTCGTCAATAATCATCGGAATCGTGAAATAGGCGAGTATCCCGGCAAAGAGGAGCACTTCAAACAGAGTGACGAATATCGCGACGATTCTCCCCTTCAATTTCAACAGCTTCCGGTTATACTGTACGAACGGCTCGAAAATATACGCTATCAGGCACGCGACACAGAACGGGAGCAATACATCTTTCAGCAGATTGACGAGCCAGACGAGGAAAACGACTATCGCGCAGCCTATCAGGAGGCGCACCACGCGGTCGAAAGTGAACGGACGGGAGTATGACGAGCCTGTATTCATTCGATAATTCGGACGCTTTGTTGAAAACGGCGTACAAATTTAGATAAAAGTTTTCATAACGGCTCAAATTGTCGTAAATTTGTACGTTTTTAGAGACCGATTCCATTAACCAACTTAACACAAATAATCGTGACCAAGACAGTTACCGCGACAACGAAGCAACTGCTCAACGACAAGGCCTGGGCGCGCTGGACGGCGCTTATCCTTGTCGCTTCTATGATGTTCTTCGCCTACATGTTCGTCGACGTTATGTCGCCCCTTCAGTCGCTGATCGAGCAGCAGCGCGGCTGGACCCCCGAGGCTTTCGGCTATTACGCCGGGGCAGAGTATATCCTTAACGTGTTCGGTTTCCTTATTCTCGCCGGAATCATTCTCGACAAGATGGGGATTCGCTTTACCGGCACCCTGTCGGCCTCAGTGATGGTGATCGGAGCGTGCATCAAGCTGTACGCGATTTCCGACGGCTTCCAGGGGACGGCTCTGGAGCAGTGGCTCGGTTCCTGGTGGATCGAGATGCCCGGAAGCGCCAAGCTCGCCGCCCTCGGCTTCATGATTTTCGGCTGCGGCTGCGAAATGGCTGGTATCACCGTCAGCAAGACCCTCGCCAAATGGTTTGAAGGGAAGGAAATGGCTCTTGCGATGGGTCTGGAAATGGCGATAGCCCGCGTCGGTGTGTTCGCGATATTCTCCATCTCCCCGCGTCTGGCGGAGTGGATGGGCAAGAACGACCCGACGGTTGTAATCCCCGTTGGATTCTGCACCACCCTGCTTTTCATCGGCCTGATCTGCTATATCGTCTTCACCTTTATGGATACGCGCCTTGACCGCGAACTGGCTGCCGAGCGCAAGAATGTCAGCGGCGACGAGACCGCCGAGGAGGAGTTCAAGTTCTCTGATGTAGGCCGAATCCTCTCCAGCCAGCTTTTCTGGATTATCGCCCTGCTCTGCGTGCTCTACTATTCGGCAATCTTCCCGTTCCAGCGCTATGCGACCAACATGCTGCAATGCACGCTCGGGATGGACGCCACCCAGGCCGCCGACATATTCCGCTGGTTCCCGATCGGAGCCGCCGCCCTCACCCCGTTCCTCGGGATGTTCCTCGACTATAAGGGTAAAGGGGCCTCGATGCTTATCCTGGGCGCAATTCTGATGATCGGCTGCCACCTGACGTTCGCTCTCGTGCTGCCGGTCTATCCCGCCACATGGCTCGCGTTCGTCGCGATCATTGTTCTCGGGGTCAGCTTCTCGCTGGTTCCCGCGGCGCTCTGGCCCTCCGTGCCCAAGGTGATGGACAAGCGTTTCCTCGGCTCGGCCTACTCGCTGATTTTCTGGGTTCAGAATATCGGCCTCATGGCTTTCCCGATTCTTATAGGCAAAGTGCTCCAGGCATGCAACCCGGGCATCGATGACCCGATGAAATACAACTATACCGTACCGATGCTGCTCTTCGCGTCTCTCGGGGCTCTGGCACTCGTATTCGGCATATGGCTCAGGATTCTCGATGCCAGAAAACACTACGGCCTCGAGCTTCCCAATATCCGCTCCGACAAGGAGGCCGAGCTGATGTCTTCAGAAGGTATCGACAACGAACAATAATGAGCCTTTCGACATTCCGTCAACGAATCAAGCCGTGGATGCTCCCGATAGCGATGTTGCTCGGGATTCTGTTCCACGAAAGCATAGGTCAGGTAGCGTTTCTCTCGCGCTACCTGATTTTCACTATGCTCCTGATCACATACTGCCGCCTGAAGGTCTCGGACTTCCACATCGGCCGTTACATATGGCTGCTGCTCGCGGTGCAACTCGGGGGCGCTGTCGGGGTATATCAGCTCCTAAGCCCTATTGACAATGTCCTCGCCCAGGGGGCGTTCATATGCGTTTTCTGCCCGACGGCAACAGCGGCCCCGGTGATAACGGGGATGCTGGGCGGATCGGTAGGCCGGGTCGCGGTCTATTCTCTGTTTTCCCACGTCAATGTCGCGTTCCTGGCGCCGCTACTCCTGACGTGGGTCGGGGGAAGCGCCGGAGGCAGCATTGGCTTTGGCGAGTCGTTGCTGACAATCGCGCAGACAGTGCTTCCTCTGATTCTCGGACCCCTGGCCGTAGCCGCGCTGATAGGCCGTTTCGCGCCGAAGGCGAAAGCCGCTGTCGCCAACCACCAGGGGCTGTCGTTCTATATCTGGGCGTTCGCCCTGCTGATTGTGGTCGGAAATTCAGTCAGCTTCCTGATGAAGGAACCCGCTTCGGCCATTCCGCAGATTTTCCTGCTGGCGTTAGTGGCTCTGCTTGCCTGCTGCGCGCAGTTCTGGGCCGGGAGAAAAATCGGGGCGCGGTATGCCGACAAGATTTCCGGCGCGCAAAGTCTCGGACAAAAGAATACAGTCCTCGCGATATGGCTCGCCCTCACCTACCTAAACCCGCTCGCCTCGGCAGCCCCGGCGGCCTATGTCGCATGGCACAACACGATAAATTCCTACCAGATTTACCGGCAATCGCGCCGCGCCAAGAACATTTGACTCCCTTCGGATGTTACTAATTGCGAATACGGGAATACTGACAGGATAGTATCATCCCTTATCGTATGCGTGATTAATAACGGTTAACCTAATTAATATTATTATGAATTTTCTGACAACTGACAAACTTGTTATCGTGGGCGCTGCCGGCATGATCGGGTCCAATATGGCCCAGACAGCAATCATGATGGGGCTTACCCCGAACATCTGCCTCTATGACCCCTACGGCCCCGCGCTGGAAGGCGTCGCGGAGGAAATGCTTCACTGCGGTTTCGAGGGCCTTAACCTCACCTACACTACCGACGTGAAGGAAGCTCTCACCGGTGCCAAGTATATCGTCAACTCGGGTGGCGCCGCCCGTAAGGCCGGCATGACGCGCGAGGACCTGCTTAAAGGTAACGCCGCGATCGCGGAGCAGTTCGGCAAGGACGTGCGCGCGTACTGCCCCGATGTCAAACACGTCACAGTCGTCTTCAACCCCGCTGACATAACCGGCCTGGTAACATTGCTGTACTCCGGCCTGAAGCCTTCGCAGGTGACCACCCTCGCCGCGCTCGACAGCACACGCCTGCGCAGCGAGCTCGCCAAATATTTCGGAATCCCCGCAGACGAAATCGTCAACAGCCGCACTTACGGCGGCCATGGCGAGCAGATGGCTGTCTTTGAGTCCACCACCCTCGTCAACGGAAAGCCCCTTTCCGAAATCATCGGCACGGAAAAAATGCCTGACAATGACTGGGAGGATATCAAGGTCAAAGTCGTTCAGGGAGGCAAGAACATAATCGACCTCCGCGGCCGTTCGTCGTTCCAGAGCCCGGCTTACCTCAGCATCGAGATGATTGCCGCAGCTATGGGCGGGAAGCCGTTCCGCTGGCCTGCCGGAGTGTATGTCAACAACGACAAGTTCCAGCACATCATGATGGCCATGGAGACCACCATCACGAAGGATGGTGTCAAGGTTTTGCCCGTCAAGGGGACTCCCGCCGAAGAGGCCGCTCTCGAGAAGAGCTACAAGCACCTCTGCGCCCTCCGCGACGAGGTTATCTCGCTCGGCATCATGCCCCCTATCGACCAGTGGAAGAGCCTCAACCCCAACCTGGGCTGATCAAGGGTGAGTTGAGGGCGTGTCATAACGGCCCATCTGTGTCGTTATGACAGCACCCTCCCATCGGGTACGAAAAAGCGCTGTGTCATTTTGTGACACAGCGCTAATTGTATATTTAAGGAATATTCAGGGGGTTCAGCCGCACTTGCTGGTGCCGCAGGAGGTGCAAATCAGGCAGCCCTCCTGATAGACGAGAGTCTCCTGGCCGCAGTTGGGACATTTTTGTCCGGTCGCGGAAGTACCGTTGGGGAGGTATTTCTTCAGGGCACGCTCAACACCCATTTTCCAGGTATTGATGCTCTGGGAGTCAAGTTCGAGGCCGCCGACCAGCTTGAGGACCTGGTCGATAGGCATACCGTAGCGGAGCACGCCGGAAATCAGTTTGGCATAGTTCCAGTACTCGGGATTGAACTTGTCGGAGAGGCCTTCGATCGTGGTCTTGTAGCCACGCTTGTTAACGAACTGGAAGTCGTAGCGCTTGGTTCCGTCGGGAGCGATTGCCTTGATAATCTTACCGTGGCTGACGGATTTCGGGCAGAAAATACCGTCTTCGTCGTCGGCCAGGCCGGTGAAAATCTCGTACGGACGGCCGTCGACCAGGCCGATGAAGGCAATCCATTTCTCCTTATTGTTCTGGAAACGCACGACGTCGGCCTCAAGCTCGATCGGGCGCTTGATGACGTGCTGGGGAATCCCGACCGCTACCTTTTCCTCGGGTTTCTTTTTCTCCATAGCGATCAGCACACCGGAACGGGAGCCGTCGCGATAAACGGTACACCCCTTGCAGCCTGAACGCCAAGCCTCGACATACAGCTTGTTGACAAGCTCTTCTGAAACATCGCTGGGGAGGTTGATGGTAACGGAGATGGAGTGGTCGACCCATTTCTGGACGCGGCCCTGCATGCGGACCTTTTCGAGCCAGTCGACATCGTTGGAGGTCGCGCCGGCGTACGGCGAGCGGGCCACCAGAGCGTCAAGCTCCTCCTGCGAGTAGTCGTCCTTCACCTCCAGGCCGTTGATTTTCATCCAGTCAACGAATTTGGGATGGTAAACGACGTATTCCTCGAACGCGTCGCCGCTTTCGTCGACGTAATCGATACGGACTTCGGGGTCGGAGGGGTTGACCTTTCTGCGGCGCTTGTAGACAGGCATGAAGACAGGCTCGATGCCCGAGGTGGTGCGGGTCATAAGGCTTGTGGTCCCTGTCGGAGCGATTGTCAGGCAGGCGATATTGCGGCGGCCGGATTTCGCCATGCGCTCGCCCAGCGCGGGGTCAGCCTCGACAAGGCGCTTGATAAAGGGATTCTCCTTTTCGCGGTCAGCGTCGAACACCTCGAACGCTCCGCGCTCCTCGGCCATGACAACCGATGAATTGTATGCCGCGAGGGCGAGCTCGCGGTGAACCTTTTCAGAGAACGCGGTAGCCTCTTCCGTGCCGTATTTCAGCCCGAGAGCGGCGAGCATGTCCCCTTCGGCGGTAGTGCCGACACCCGTACGGCGCCCCATCAGGGTCTTGCGGCGGATTTTCTCCCAAAGGTGACGTTCCGGGCCTTTTACCTCGATGCTTTCGGGGTCCTCGTCGACTTTGTCGATGATACGGTCGATTTTCTCGGCCTCGAGGTCGATAATGTCGTCCATTATGCGCTGAGCCTTACCGACATGTCGGCGGAACAGCTCGAAATCAAACTCGGCCTTGTCTGTGAAGGGGTTCTTGACGTAGGAATAGAGGTTGATGGCGAGGAGGCGGCAGGAGTCGTAAGGACACAGGGGGATTTCACCGCACGGATTGGTGGAGATAGTGCGGAAACCGAGGTCGGCATAGCAGTCGGGCACCGATTCGCGGGTGATGGTGTCCCAGAAAAGCACGCCGGGTTCGGCCGACTTCCACGCGTTGTGGATAATCTTGGCCCAGAAGTCGCGGGCATTGATTTCCTTGACCACTTCGGGATTTTCGGAATCGACGGGGAACTGCTGACGGTAAGTGGTGCCTTCGGTGGCGGCGCGCATGAAGTCGTCGTCGATACGCACCGAGACGTTCGCCCCGGTAACCTTTCCCTCGGTCATCTTGGCATCGACAAACGCCTCGCTGTCGGGATGCTTGACAGAAACCGTCAGCATGAGCGCCCCGCGGCGTCCGTCCTGCGCGACCTCGCGGGTCGAGTTGGAGAAGCGCTCCATAAAGGGCACAAGGCCGGTTGAAGTGAGGGCGGAGTTTTTGACCGGGGAGCCTTTCGGGCGGATATGGCTGAGGTCGTGCCCTACCCCTCCGCGGCGCTTCATGAGCTGCACCTGCTCCTCGTCTATGCGGATGATACCGCCGTAAGAGTCGGGATGCCCGTCAAGGCCGATCACGAAGCAGTTGCTTAGCGAGCTGACCTGGAAGTTGTTGCCGATACCGGTCATCGGGCTACCCTGGGGCACGATATAGTTGAAGTTCTTAAAATACGAGAACACTTCCTCGGTGCTCATCGGATTGGGATACTTGCTTTCAATGCGGGCGACTTCCGACGCGAGCCGCATATGCATGTCGTCAGGGGTCTTTTCGTAGATATTGCCGAAAGAGTCCTTTAAAGCGTACTTCGTAACCCAAACTCGGGCAGCGAGCTCGTCGCCGTTGAAGTACTTGAGAGTGGCCTCGTAAGCCTCATCGTAGGTGTAGGTGGGTTTAGTTGACACGGCAGTAGTATGTTACTGTATGTTTGAGAGTTGATTTGTTGACAGTATTTGTTCGCTCGTCGCGAAAACTCGGTTGTAAAGTTCCCCATTTTTCGCGATATGGCAAAGAGTCGCGCCGTATTTTTGCCTGAATGTTGATAAGTTTTTTGACATTCCGAATTACAAGCGCTATCTTCGCGTTATCTAAAACTGACAACTTTATGACACAGGACATACGCGAATATTTTCCGAATCGCAGAACTATCCGGCGATATTCCGACCGGGAAGTCCCGGCGGAACTTATCGACCGGTTGCTGCTTGAAGCATCGCATGCGCCTACGACAGGCAACATGCAACTTTACAGCGTAATAGAAACCCGCGACAAAGAGGGGCTCCGCCGCCTCGCGCCCGCCCATTTCAAACAGCCGCAGGTCGAGGGGAGCCAGGTAGCGCTGACGTTCTGCGCCGATTTCAACCGGTTCAGCCGCTGGTGTGGGGAGCGCCGGGCGGAACCCTGCTACGACAACCTTCAGTCTCTTACAGCGGCCGTAATCGACACTGTCGCTTTCGCCCAGCAGTTCAACACCCTCGCCGAACTCAACGGACTGGGGGTATGCTGGCTCGGCACGACAACGTACAACGCCAGGGAGATTGCCGACGCCCTTTCGCTTCCGGAACTCGTCGTCCCGGTAATCACGCTGACGGTCGGCTACCCCGCCGACAACGGAGAGGATGTCGGCCGGCTGCCCCTCGAAGCAATCATCCACCGGGAACGCTACACGCCCTACTCCACCGACAGAATCAACGCGCTGTATGCCGAAAAGGAAGCACGCGAAGACTCGAAGTTTTACGTTAAAGAAAATTCCAAAGAAACTTTAGCACAGGTATTTACCGATATACGCTACCCCCGAGCCAACAATGAGGCCTTCTCTGAAAAATTCCTCACCTTCCTCCGCGAAAGCGGCTTTATCAAATAACGGAAACCGCCCCCGTCCCGGATAAAAAAGCTGTATCAAAAACCGGGACGAGGGCGGATTAATCCTTTTAATATCAAGATGACTGCCGCTCCAGGAAAACACAGGGCGGCAATTCCGGGAACATGGCCTAATTGCCCTCTTTGAGGAACTGCTCGTAGGCTTCGAGAAGAAGTTCGGGATGTTCCCTGAGCTGTTTGCGCTGGTCCTTGTGTTTCTTGAAATACTGCTCGATGTACTCCGCGGTTCCGGGACGGCTCTCTTTGAGCGCTTTCTTCATCAGCTTGACGTTGAAATCGCCGTTCTGAATCGGATAATAGAAGGGATAGGCAATCGAATCGTTACCGAATCGGACGCAGTAGGTGTTGTGCGGCTCCCATTGAGAGCGAGTGCCATAAGAGATGTTCGCCCAGGCTACATACGTCAAGATTTCCGCATTTGCAGACTTCGGACCGCATTTAACAATCCAGCAGCAATTCTTTACCTTGAACATCTTGCCGACGGGGGTAAGGACAGAGGTCCAAGGGGCTTTTTCGTTGGAGCACCATATGGTATCGACCTCCTCGGACCTGATTTCTCGCTCCGAGCCGTCTGGCTGCCCTACTTTGAAGTTCTCATTGATGGATTTTGCCGGCCAGCGGAACCAGTCCGTAGTCAGCTTCCCCTCGACCTTGCTGCCATCCTTGAGAAGCACTTTCACCGTCTGAGGTTCGTCATTTCCTTTTTCCTTCTTCTTCGCGATAGCGGCGAACGGAAGGCTCAGAGAAAGGAGAAACAGGAGAACGAGCAATTTACGCATCATAATAGTTGGGTTTAAGATTAGTATGACGCGAAAATACCCAATTGACAAAAGACTTTGGGGGACAAATGTCCCACTCAGAGCGAAAAGCCCCGGTTAATCCGCCAATTTAACACTTGCCCTCCCGGATGCGATGGAGATGGCGGCGAGAGATGCCAAGATACGAAGCGACCTCGCCAACCGGGAGCTCGCTGGCCAGCGCCGGAAACCTTTCAAGAAGAGCCGCGTAACGCTCTGACGGCGACATAATATGCATATCAATATAGCGGCGGTATGCCTCTTCGAGAAGGACAGCCGAATACTCGGATAATAATTTCGGATTAGAGTCAATTAGAAGCTGCCGCAGCTTCTTCAAGGGCATGCGAAACACTGTAGCGTCGCAACCGGCTATAATCGAGCCGAACGAAGGGCGCAGGTTGGCAAATGACCTGGGATAATCGGTCACGAGTTCTCCCGCGAATGAAAAACCGGTTACACATTCGTCTCCCGCTGAAGACAGAGAACAGAATTTGAAATACCCCTCCTGAATAACCCCTACATAGCGGCATATTTGCCCCTCCCGGACGAAACGTTCACCGCGGGCATACTTGGCAAGCTCGCCCTGGGAAAGACAAATTCGTTCAAGCATCGAGTCCTCGAAAAAGCGCATGAACTCGTTAAGTTTCGCCATAACAGGAAATTGGAGAGATTGTCTGAAGTCTTTATTCAAGGAAGGACTTTTCAATCGCAGCCACATCCTCCTGGAGCTGCTTCTCAAACGGAAGGCGCTCCTCGATATTCTTGCAGGCGTAGAGCACCGTCGCGTGAGTGCGCGAAAGACGGGTGCCGATAGCTGTCAGAGGCATCTTAGCGTGTTTTTTGGCGAGATACATCACCATCTGGCGGGCATCGGAAATCTCGCGTTTGCGCGACTTGGTAAAAATAGCGTCGGGGTCGATATTGTAATGCGAGGCAACCCCCTGTGTTACCATCTCGAAATTAATCGAGGCGCTCTTCTGCATCTTGACCACATTGGAAAGGACATGGCGCGCAAGGTCTACCGTCACTTCACGGTTGAGCACCGTCGCGTGGGCCAGCAGGGAAACAACAACCCCTTCGAGCTCGCGGACGCTGTCTGTCACATTCTCAGCGATGAAATCCATCACCTCCTTCGACAGGGAAAGACCATCCTGATCGGCTCTCAACTGCAGTACCTCGCGGCGAAGCAAAAGGTCGGGGCGCTCCAGCTCGACCGTCATACCCCACTTGAAGCGCGACAACAGGCGGTCAGGCATCCCCTTGAGGTCGGTCGGGCAGCAGTCGCTCGAGAGCACGATCTGCTTCTGGTTCAGATGCAAGTGGTTGAAGATATGGAAGAAGGTCTTCTGCGTGCTCTCCTTTCCGATAAGGTCCTGGATGTCATCAACAATCAGGGCGTCGATGCTCTGATAGAAGTTGATGAACTCGTTGATCTTGCCGTTACGCTGGGCTACGGTGAACTGGCTCTCGAACAGGCGCGCCGACACGTAGAGCACCCGGGCGCGCGGATTGTTCTCGCGTATCTTTATGCCTATCGCCTGAATGAGGTGGGTTTTGCCGACACCCGGAGGGCCGAAGACAAAAAGAGGGTTGAAGGTCTTTACTTTCGGATTGTTGGCAATAGCCTCGCCAATCGCGCGGGCGATTTTGTTTGACGAGGAGCCGCAATAGTTCTCGAACGTGTACCGCGGGTTAAGCTGCGAGTCAAACGCCGGGTCGACCGGAGCGCGGAAAAGGTCGGCACCCTTGCGCCCTACCGCCGGGGATGCCGTCAGACCCGCTTCCTTCACCTGGGTATCGGGACGGTCCTTAACCTGCTCGTAATGGTAGAACAGCTTTACCTCCGGGCCGTAGACACGGCGGAGGGCCAGCTTCATTATGGGCAGGAACGTGTCCTCTATATGCTCCTTAAAGAAGGCCGAGGGGACCGAGATATGGAGCTCGCCGTTGGAGAAGTCCAGCGACGTAACCGGCTCGAACCAGTATTTGTATTGCTCGGGAGAAATGTTATTGCGGATGATGCCGCTGCACTCTTCCCAAAGCTGAAGGTGCGATCTATCCATTATAAACCTGTAGGGAGGTGTAAAGATGTTAGAGACTCAGATTAGCTTAGTGCGGATGGCGAACTTCTTGGCGCGTTCGCAATTTGGTAATGCAAATTTCCGCAAAAAAATGTTGAAAAACAAAGGCCAAAAAATTTGGAAAATTCAAACATAGCCAAACACCACTGTCTGTCAGCCCGTTACCGACCGCCTTAAAGAAATACTGTTAAAGAGGCTTATATAACACTATCAGCAAGCGTTTTAAAGCCTCTGCACAGCGTTAATCCCACAGGTGACGCATATGGTTAAGGCATTAAAAATCGCTCCGTTATCGCTCCTCGCCCCAACAGCGCAAGTTATCAACAAAAAATTCCTTATCCGAAATGAATCCGAATAAGGAATTATGTGGTTGTAACAATCGGCCGGGAGGCCTGCTCCCTGCCGAAAGACAGAGGGCTACTTGTATTCGTCCCAGGACTTAATCTGGATGTCGGAAAGCGGGAGCGTCGTGAACGCCTCGATAAACGCCGAAGCGAGGCGAGCGTTCGTCAGCAGGGAAACGTTCAGGTCAATCGCGGCGCGGCGTACCTTGTATCCGTTTGAAAGTTCCGTGGATGAAAGATTCTTCGGGAGGTTCACCACGAAGTCAACCTTGCGCTCATGCAGCAGGTCGAGAACCTGCGGCGTTCCCTCGGTCTGCGAGGGCCAGTAAGCGCGTATTGCCGGGATTCCGTTTTCAGCCAGGAACTTGAAGGTTCCTTCGGTAGCGTAGATGACATATCCGCTGTTATGGAGACGGTGGGCAGCGTCGAGCATGTCGGCTTTCTGGCGTGGAGTACCGGTTGAAAGCAGAACCGCCTTGCGGGGTATGCGGCATCCTACGGAAAGCATTGATTTAAGCAGAGCCTCCGAGGTATCGTCGCCGATACATCCGACCTCGCCTGTCGAAGCCATGTCGACACCGAGAACCGGATCCGCCCCTTGCAGACGCGAGAAGCTGAACTGCGATGCCTTGATGCCTACATAATCCAGGTCGAAGAGATTCTTGTTTGGTTTCTGGACCTCAAGACCGAGCATAACGCGGGTAGCGAGGTCGATAAAGTTAAGTTTCAGAACTTTCGACACGAAGGGGAAGCTGCGCGACGCGCGGAGGTTGCACTCTATCACCTTGATGTCGTTGTTCTTGGCGAGATACTGGATGTTGAACGGACCGGAGATGTTCAGCGCCTTGGCTATGGCTGCTGACACCTTCTTTATCCGGCGCATCGTCTCGACATAGAGTTTCTGCGGCGGGAACTGGATTGTGGCATCGCCGGAATGGACACCGGCATATTCTATATGCTCCGAAATAGCGTAAGCCTTTATTTCACCGTTCTGAGCCACAGCGTCCATCTCGATTTCCTTCGCGTTCTGGATGAACTCCGTGACGACGACAGGATGCTGCTTGCTGACGTTGGCGGCAAGTTTCAGGAAGCGGTGAAGCTCATCCTCGTTGGAGCAGACATTCATAGCCGCGCCGGAAAGCACGTAGCTCGGGCGGACAAGCACCGGGAAACCTACCTCCTGTATAAACTCGTCGATATCAGCGAAACTCGTAAGCTCGCGCCAGCGGGGCTGGTCAATGCCGAGGCGGTCAAGCATCGCCGAGAACTTGTGGCGGTCCTCTGCGTTGTCAATCGACTTGGCGGAGGTGCCGAGGATATTTACTCCGGCATCGTCAAGCCTGGTGGCGAGATTGTTCGGAATCTGGCCACCCACGGAAAGTATGACGCCGTGGGGCTGCTCCAGCTCGAGGATATCCATCACCCTCTCGTAGGTCAGCTCGTCGAAATACAGGCGGTCGCACATATCGTAGTCGGTCGACACAGTCTCGGGATTGTAGTTGATCATCACCGAGCGGTAGCCCTGCTGCTTGACTGTCATCAGAGCGTTGACCGAACACCAGTCGAACTCGACGGAGGAGCCGATACGGTAGGCGCCGGAACCGAGCACGACTACCGAGCGGCGGTCGCCGAGATAGGTAACGTCGTTTTCCGAACCATTGTAGGTAAGATACAAGTAGTTGGTCATCGCCGGATATTCGGCGGCGAGAGTATCTATTTGCTTGACAACGGGGAGGATTCCCAGCTCCTTGCGCAGGGAACGCACCCGGGCGTTGTCCGCACCGGAAATATCGAAAGCCGCTTTCCTTACGGAACGGGCAATCTGGAAATCGCTGAAACCCTGCTCTTTGGCCTTACGCAGCAGCTCCGAGGGAATATCCTTAATCTCCTCTATGCTTTTCAGCTCACCTTCCGTAACGATGATATGGTGGAGCTTTTCGAGGAACCAGCGGTCGATTTTCGTAAGCTCGTGGATTCTCTCAACAGTATAGCCGCTCTGCATCGCCTTGGCAATCGCGAAGATACGCTTGTCGGTCGGTTCGGAGAGCGCCCGGTCGAGGTCGTCAAACTTGATATCGCGGTTCCCGACGAAGCCGTGCATCCCCTGGCCGATCATGCGCAGGCCCTTCTGGATAACCTCCTCGAAGGTGCGTCCGATAGCCATCACTTCGCCGACAGACTTCATCGACGAACCGATTTCGCGGCGCACGCCATGGAATTTTCCAAGGTCCCAGCGTGGAATCTTGCAGACGATGTAGTCGAGCGCCGGCTCGAAGAAAGCCGAAGTCTCGCGGGTAACGGAGTTACGGAGGTCGAACAGACCGTAGCCGAGACCGAGTTTCGCCGCCACGAATGCCAGGGGATACCCGGTGGCTTTCGAAGCGAGGGCCGACGAACGGCTCAGACGGGCGTTAACCTCAATCACGCGGTAGTCCATCGAGTCCGGGTCGAACGCATACTGGACGTTACATTCGCCGACGATTCCGATATGGCGTATAATCTTGATCGCGAGCTGGCGGAGATAATGGTAATCATCGTTGGAGAGGGTCTGCGACGGAGCCACGACGATACTTTCGCCCGTATGGATTCCCAGCGGGTCGAAGTTCTCCATATTGCAGACCGTTATGCAGTTGTCGAAGCGGTCGCGCACTACCTCGTACTCGACCTCTTTCCATCCCTTGAGCGACTTCTCGACCAATACCTGCGGCGAGAAAGAGAATGCCTTCTCGGTAAGCGCTACGAGCTGCTCGGCGTTGTCGCAGAATCCGCTGCCGAGACCGCCAAGCGCGTATGCCGCGCGGACAATCACGGGATAGCCGAGGCGTTCAGCGGCCGCGAGAGCGTCGGCCGTAGTCTCGACCGCCTCGCTCTTGATTGTCTTGACACCGATTTCATCAAGACGCTTTACGAACAGCTCGCGGTCCTCGGTGTCCTTGATGGCCTGCACGGGAGTACCGAGCACCTTAACACCGTATTTCTCCAGCACCCCGCTCTCGAACAGCTCGACGCCACAGTTAAGGGCTGTCTGGCCGCCGAACGACAGAAGAATGCCCTGGGGGCGCTCCTTCTCGATAACCCGTTCAACGAAATACGGGGTGACGGGTAGAAAGTATATCTTGTCGGCGAAGCCTTCCGAGGTCTGCACCGTCGCGATGTTCGGGTTAATCAGCACGGTCGCGATTCCCTCTTCCTTCAGGGCTTTCAATGCCTGGGAGCCGGAGTAGTCAAATTCGCCGGCCTCGCCTATTTTCAGCGCCCCGGAGCCGAGGAGGAGCACTTTCTTCATTGTCTTGTCGATATTCTCGGATGCCGTGTTTCGGTCAGTCATAGAAAACAGGTCTTAAAGCAGGGAGATAAACTGGTCGAAAATAAACTCTGTGTCGCGGGGACCCGAGGATGCCTCGGGGTGGAACTGGGCGGAGAAGAAGGGCTTGCTCTTGTGGCGGATACCCTCGTTCGTGCCGTCGTTCATATTCGTGAAGAGGGGTTCCCAGTCGGCGGGGAGCGTCGAATCGTCAACGGCGAAACCGTGGTTCTGCGACGTGATATAGCAGGTATTGGTTCCCGCGAGACGCACCGGTTGGTTATGGCTGCGGTGGCCGTATTTCAGCTTGTAGGTTTTAGCTCCGGCCGCTTTCGCCAGGAGCTGGTTCCCCATGCAGATTCCGCAGATGGGTTTGCCGGTCTCCATAGCCTTCCGTATGTTGGCGACAGTGGCCTCGGCGAAGTCCGGGTTACCCGGGCCGTTGGATATGAACAGCCCGTCGTAGGGGATGGTGTTGAAGTCATAGTCCCAGGGGACACAGACGACTTTCACCCCGCGGCGGGTAAGGCATCGGATAATGTTGTATTTGGTTCCGCAGTCAACGAGGACGACGGTCTTGTCACCCTCGCCATGGGTCTGCACATCCTTTATGCTGACCTTCGCAATCAGGTTTTCGGTATTCGGATTGCTGAATCCGATTTCGTCGGCATTGTCGAAATAAATCTTGCCGAGCATCGAGCCCTTTTCGCGCAGATGCTTGGTGAGCGCCCTGGTGTCGATGCCGTAAAGCCCCGGAATCTTCTCGTCGCGAAGCCACTGATGGAGCGAACGGGTCGCGAGCCAGTGGCTCGGCTCCCAGGAGTAATCCTGGGCGATGATAGCCCGGCAGTGGATTCTCGAACTCTCGAGGAACTCACTGACGCTGTCCTTCTCCCTTTCGGGGGGAACGCCGTAGTTGCCCAGGATCGGATAGGTGGTGACAAGAATCTGCCCCTCGTACGAGGGATCGGTCAAACTCTCAGGATAGCCCGTCATGGCGGTGTTGAAAACAACTTCACCGGCTGCCGGGGCCTCGAAGCCGAAGGACTTGCCCTCAAAGAGCGTGCCATCTTCGAGCAGGAGGAATGCTTTGCGCGGGGTAGGCATCTGATCAGTCATAGCGCGAAGTTACTAATTTTTTTGCTGAGGTAAAAAAATACGGGGCACCTTTATTAACTCCGTTTCAGGAAATTCTCTCGCGAGGTAGCGCCCGATGAAGCCGAAGGTGTCGTCGGCTATAAGGGAATCGTCGTCGAAACAGGTGTTGTACAGCACATACGCCAGCTCCATCCCGCGTCTTTTGACTGCCTCAAGCGACAGGAGGGCGTGGTTTATCGAGCCGAGAGCGCCGTGGACAACGAGAATCAGGGGAATCTTACGGTCTGCCGGATAATCAATCGTGAGATATTCATCGGTCAGAGGCACCATCAGCCCCCCCGCGCCCTCGATAATCACCACATCGTATTGAGCCGCCAACTTTGCGGTCGATGCCTCGACAACGTCAAGAGGTATGTCCCGCTTGTCGAGCCGCGCCGCCAGTTGCGGCGAACAGGGGTAAGAGTATATCAATGGGGCCGTCGTATGATCCAGATCGGCCTCCTGGAGGGGAATCCCCATAATACGGCGGTGGAGTTCAATGTCCTCGGAATATTCGCAGTTGCCGGTCTGAATGAACTTCTGCGTAATCACGTTCTTCCCGGCCCTGGCCCATTCTCGAGCGAGCCATCCGGCGCAATAACTTTTCCCGGCATCAGTGTCGATACCGCTCAGAAAATAGACTTGACTCATATGATTGGTTTTCTTATAATCAGATAATATGGGACGTACGTCATGCTGACGCTGCCGTCCGAATTTTTCGGCAGGTCGCGAATCAGTTTTCTTCCCGCGGCAACTGCGGTAGAAGGATTGCGGCGCAGAGCGTTCACTCCCGTACGGCTTATATGGCGCACCGCGGCCGTGGCGTCGGCAAACGGAACTTCGACGGTTTCCTTTTCAATTAGAAGGATTTCACCAACCTGTTTCCAGCCTGAAGGATCGGGATATTTGAGAGAGACACCGGTTATTTCAGCGACCTCGCGGTAGGTTCCCTCGCCATAAAAGGAGAAAGCGAGGATCCCTCCGGGTCTCAACGCCCGGTAAGCCCTGGCTACAAACACCTCGGGTGAGTTAAACCACTGCAATGTTGAAGAGGAGAATAATACGTCTACCGAAGCATCGGGGCATAGTTGGGAAAAGTCCGTTTCCGCGTCGCAACGCACAAAACGCGACTTCGTTGGAAAACGCGACGTTTCAACTTCGGCTATGTCAAGAAGGAGCAGTTCTTTCGGGCGCAGACGGTCGGCATACAGCTCAGTGAAGAGGCCGTCCCCTACCCCGACTTCAACAACCGTATCCGTCCGACCCGGCAAAAACGGCTCCGCGGACTCCCACAGCCGCCTAGCAACCTCGCGCTGCGCTCCGGCACTTTCGCGATACGTCTCCATGGCGGTGCCGAAACGGTTCGCCACAAGTTCCTTGTCAACCACGAAATCGTCAATTACCTTTTGCAGGTCGATATAATGGCCGGATTCGGGGAAGAGGGTCACCTTGCAACCGCTCCCCTCCCAGCAAGCTGACTGGTTGGCAGGGGGGAAGATCGCATCCTTTCCTCCCACGACCGCGAAATTCCAGCGATTCGCAGATGAATTATAAGGAGGCAATTCGCCGAAAAGATTCAATTCGGCCTGTACTGATTCGAAACCGCGGGTTGAGGGATAAGACTCGAACCATATACGTTCTTTTTCGTCCGCGAACATCCGGGTGTTGAATTTGACGACAGCCGCCGGAGAAAGGCCTCTCAGCGTGAGCGCGAAGACAGCGGGAGGGATGCCCATGCGCCGGTCGAGATGCCGCGGAGTGCCGTTGACAGCGATTGTCCGGGTGAAAGGGAGGTCGGACAGAGCGTCCAGGACATACGAGGCGGCAACCACGCCGAACGACCAGGCTATCACAACGATTTCAGAATACCCGTCAATCATACGCCTGAAGCGGCCAAACGCATCATCACCTGCCGGACGGTAATTCCACAGGAGCATCACATCATACCCCGGCTTGGAAAGCGAGATGAACGGTTCCGGCGACATTCCCCAGCCGAGGAACACCATCAGCAGCCTTCCGTTACCTTGCGAAGCAACATACGTATCAGCCTGGAAACGGGGCATTAGCATAGATTCTCCCACTTCTTCCATCAAAGTTTCGGAGGATTAATGACTGGCAACAGGTCGGCCAGCGCCTTGTCGAGAGCTTCTATGTCAGAAACCTTCATCGAGGCACTGAGGCTGAAGCGAAGGCGTTCCGTACCGGCCGGAACCGTTGGCTTGCGAATCGGCAACGCCTTGATACCATAGATGTTATACAGCTTATGCGAAAGCTCGACCGCTTTTTTGGAATCCCCTATAATCAACGGCTGGATATGGGAAGGGACGACATCGACAGGCGAATATTTGTGTATTACCTGTTGCAGGCGTTTCCCAAGCTCGGCAATATGGGCGCGTTCTTTGTCCATCTGGGCCAAAGCCCCTACGGTAAAACGGCTCCAGGCAGCCTGAATCGGAGGTATCGCGGTAGAAAATATAAAGCTCCGCGCGGTGTTGACAAGGTAGTCGCGCATATCCCTGCCGGTTATAGCGAAAGCCCCCATCGAAGCGGCCGCTTTTCCGAACGTGCCGACAACGACATCCACCATCCCCGGCGCGGAAGAGGAGGCGACAAGTCCGAGCCCGCGAGGGCCGAGGACTCCGAACGCGTGGGCCTCGTCGACATACAGAACCACGTTCGGATAACGCCGTTTCAGGTCGATAAGGCGCTCGATATCGGCGGAGTCGCCGTCCATCGAATAAACGCTCTCGACAACGACGAGAATGTTGCCGAACTCCGGGGCCTTTTTCGCCACCATCGACTCGAGCCGGTCAAAATCGTTATGCGGGAAACGGGCGTAAGGTGCCCGCGACAGGATTATGCCGTCTATTATGCTCGCGTGTACGAGTTTGTCGGCTATAATATATGTATCCTTCGAGGCTATCGCGGGGATAAGCCCGGTATTGGCGTGATAGCCGCTGTTGAACATCAGCGCGCCGGTATCCTCCCCCCGGCGCTTCGCGTATAAAAGCCGCAGGAATACTTCGAGATTCGCATAGTCAATCTGGCGGGGAGCCAGCAGACGCGCCGCTGAAGAGGTCATCGGGACCTTGCGGGAAGCCGGATCGGCATAAAAGCGTTCCTGAAGAGCCTCGTCAGCCCCAAGTCCCATATAGTCGTTCGTGGAGAAGTCAAGAATCCCTGACTTAGTGAAATTGGGAATCTCGCGGAAGTTCCCCTCGTCGCGGAGCTGTTGGAGGTATCGTTTTATTTCCACTTTCCTTGTCTTATAATATCGGTCATTTCGCGGCAGAGAGTCTCGAGGTCCTCGTCCGGCGTTATATAGGGGGGCATTACATATATGTTGCGTCCAAAAGGACGAATCCATACACCTCGGCGGACACATTCCTTCTGGAACACGCCGACATCCACAGCGCCGTCAACCTCCACAACCCCGATCGCGCCCAGGCACCGCACATCCGTTACTCCGGGAAGCCCGCGGGCCGGTTCGAGCAGCTCTTTCAGACGACTTTCGATACGCGCTATATCAGCCGCCATATCCTGCTTCCTCATCAGTTTCAGCGAGGCACAGGCGACAGCGCAAGCGAGCGGATTAGCCATAAACGTAGGCCCGTGCATAAGCACCCCGGCCTCGCCGCGCGACAGCGTCTCGGCGACCTCCCTGGTAGTAATCACCGCGGCCATCGTCATATAGCCGCCCGTCAACGCCTTGCCGACGGTCATTATATCGGGCACTACTCCGGCGTGTTCCAGCGCGAAACAACGCCCCGTGCGCCAGAAACCTGTCGCGATCTCGTCAAATATCAGATAGACACCGAACTCGTCGCAGAGGCGCCGCGCCTGGCGCAGGTATTCGGGATGATAGAACCACATACCCCCCGCGCCCTGCACAATCGGCTCGAGTATCAGGGCGGCTATCTCGTCGGAATGTTTTTCGAGCAGGTCGCGCAAAGGCGCTATGTCGGCCGCATTCCATTCCCCGTCAAAACGGGAAGCCGGCTGCGGCAGGAAATAGCGCTTGGGAAGCGCCGGGCCGAAAGCGCCGTGCATCCCAGTGACGGGGTCGCAGACGCTCATCGCATTCCATGTATCGCCGTGGTAGCCGGAACGTATTGTCGCGAAATTAGTCTTTTCGTGGGAGCCGCTGCGGCTGACAGCCGCCTGGATAGCGACCTTCAAAGCAACTTCGACCGAAACGGAGCCGGAATCGGCGAAAAAGATATTGTTCATCTCCGCCGGACACATATCCAGAAGGAGTTTCCCCAGCTCGATAGCGGGGTCGTGGGTCAGGCCGCCGAACATCACATGGCTCATCTTCTCAATCTGCGCCGCAGCCGCGGCATTGAGTTCGGGATGGTTGTAGCCGTGGACAGCGCACCACCAGGAGGACATACCGTCGACCAACTCGCGTCCGTCGGCAAGGATTATGCGGTTGCCGCGCGCTCCGGCCACCTTGTAGGTAGGCAACGGGTCGATAGCGGAAGTATATGGATGCCACAGATGGTCGTGGTCGAAACTGTCGAATAAAATATTATCCATAGTCATCAATTCAACCGCGAATTTACGCAAAAAAGCTCAAACCGCGGTCATCAGCGAGGTATTGTTATCCCAAGCCCGGCAATGAACCATAACGCACTGTTTTTGTTTTAGAAATAGGATTAAGAAATAACACTTCATAACTATGGCTACATCAAAGAAAAGCATCAAGGGGACACGTACCGAGAAAAACCTCGTGATCGCCTACCTTGCGGAATCAAGCGCCTACACGCGCTATAATTTTTATGCCCAGCAGGCCGACAAGGAAGAATACTTCCCAATCGGGCAGGTATTCCGCAACACAGCAGACAACGAGATGCACCACGCCAAAGTTTTCTTCAAATTCCTGGAAGGAGGCTCTGTAAACGTACCGATGGACGCTGACGCAGGAATTATCGGCGACACCTCCACCAACCTGGAAATCGCCGCCAAGGAGGAAATCGCCGAGGGAGTGCAGCTCTATGCCAACGCCGCGAAAGTGGCCGAAGAAGAGGGATTCCCGGAAATCGCCTCGCATTTCCGCCATATCGCCCAGATCGAGCAGCGCCACCACGACCGCTTCGTCCATTATCTTGAGCAGGTAAAGGCCGGAACCGTCTGGAAGAGAGAGAAACCGATCAAATGGCAGTGCCTGGTGTGCGGCTACGTCTACGAAGGGACCGAGCCTCCTAAGGTCTGCCCCGCCTGCGACCATCCCTACCAGCACTATATGGCCCTCGACTACGAAGAATAAATACTATATCCTCTATAAGATTCCTCGATTTCGGGGACTGTCCTTTTTGGGGCAGTTCCCGTTACTTTATTCAGCCGCGGAACAAATCTGGATTCGCGGTAAATGTTGAAAACTTTCGTGGAGCTGTTGGGGTCATTTTTGGAGAAAATAGCTAACTTCGCCGCAAAGAAACCCTGACACTAAAGATGAACCGCAAAGGCAAACTATATTTCCGCTACGGCACAATGGGGTCGGCGAAGACAGCCCTCCTCCTGACCACCGCGTACAACTTCGAAGAGCGCAAGATGCGCTATATGTGCATGAAACCGGCAACAGACACCCGCGACATGCGCAACGTGATACGCTCCCGCCTCGGCATCGAGCGCGAATGTACGTGGATTTACCCCGAAACAGACCTTTACGAGTTCGCCCGCGAGAAATTCACCAGCGAGGGGGTCGTGGTCGACTGGATTCTGATTGACGAGGCCCAGTTCCTTTCCGCCCCTCAGGTAGACCAGCTTTCGCGTGTTGTAGATGATTTCGGCTCCAACGTTATTTGCTACGGGCTCCGCACCGATTTCCAGACCAATCTTTTCGAAGGGTCGAAACGCCTTTTTGAAATCGCTGATACCATAGACGAGATAAAATCGACCTGCACCTGCGGCCACAAGACAATCGTCAACGCCCGTATTGACGCTAACGGTGATATCGTCAGCGAGGGCGCGCAGGTCGAAATCGGAGGGGACGACCGCTATATCGCCGTCTGCCGCAAATGCTGGCGCAACCGCCGCATAGCCAAAGCAGCGTCCCTCTCGCTCCCCTTCCCGGCTGAAACCGAGGCACTCCAACAGCAGGAATAGAGAATCAAACAGCAGAGAATCCCCAGTCCCCGGAATAAAATAATCAAGAGGGAGACAGGCATTCCGCAATGGGCAAGACGTGACGAAAACAAAACAATCAGGGCTGTAAAATACCATTCCCCATTTCAATCGAAGCGCGCCCATGAACTTTTGAGGCGATAATTTGGTTAATTAAGAAAAATGCCGTAATTTTGCGGGAAATTCAATGCCGCTTAATCAGATTGTTTCAACAGCGGCCGGGTTTCCCTCTCATCACAGCATACCCACTCTCCTCCCGTTTTCCCATCAACAAACAACATCAGAATCCGCAGTGCGATCAGTGTCGGTTCCTCCCGATAGAAGCATACGACTGCTGTGCGCGACCTAAAAGCGGGTATTAAATCAGACCAGAATTAATAAGGCCGATTAGGCATCGGCAATCCCTATACATTGGATATATTCCCCGAACAAGGGGCGCTACCCCCTGAATCCCTACAACATAAGATGTACAATATCTCGGAATTGCAAAACATGGCCGACGACCAGCTCTCCAACGTGGCCAAAGAAGTGGGACTGAAAAAAATCAGTCTCGCAGACAAAGAACAGCTTATTTACCAGATACTTGACCAGCAGGCTATAACCCTGTCGGCCAACGCCGAACCCGCGGAAAAGAAACGCCGCGGCAGAAAACCAAAGAACGAACAAGCCGCAGATGCTCCGGCAAACGCGGCCCAACCCGAAGCACAGCAGAAAAAGCGCGGCCGCAAGCCCAAGAACCAGCCCGCCGAGACAGAGGCTCCCGCTGCCGAACCGACAACACCGGTAGAAAACGCCGCACAGGAAGCCGCCGCTCCCGAAGCGGATAAGCAGCAGAAAAAGCGCGGCCGCAAGCCTAAGGCACAGCAGACTTCCGAGCAGGGAGCATCTGACGCTCCCGCGGTAGCTGAAAACCAAACGCCGGACGCCGCTCAGGACGCAAACCAAACGGATAAGGCCCCCAAGGATGACGAGCCCAAAGCCGAAACGGATTCCTCTGCCGAAGCACCAAAGACCGACAAAGCCCAGCAGCGCAACGAGCGATTCCAGAATAACCGACAGAACAAATTCCAGCAGAAAGGCCAGCGCGTCTTCACCCCGCGCGACCAACAGTCCACCCAGCAGTCCGCCGGCAACGAGGAAGGAGAGCAGACATCTTCCGCTGACGAAGCGCTCCCGAAACAGGGTGGCGAGGAACAGCGCCTCGAAGAAAGTGCGGAATCCCAGCGTCCGCGACAGAACCCGCCGGGTGTGTTCGGACGCAATGTCGACGAATCCTTCGGCTCTTTCTTCCCCCGCATGGGTGGTCGAGGATTCACGCCGCGCAACAACCGCGACAACCAGCATCAGCAACAGCACCAGCAGGCGCAGGATTTCGTTCCCGAACCGATTACCATACGCGAACCGGGAGCGCAGAAGCAGGTACAGGAGCCCAAGAACAAGAAAGGGAAGAAGCAGAAAATGCAACAGCAGCAGAAGATGCCGCTCTACAATTTCGACAACTTCATAGAAGCCTCCGGGGTGCTCGAAGTGATGCCAGAGGGTTACGGCTTCCTCCGCTCCAGCGACTTCAACTACCTCGCGTCGCCCGACGACATCTATGTAACCCAGGCCCAGATCAAGAATTACGGGCTGAAGCCCGGCGACGTGGTCGAATGCACGATCGCTCCTCCGCGCGAAGGGGAAAAATATTTCCCGATGACCGAAGCTCTCCGTATCAACGGACGCACACCGGACTTCATCCGCGACCGCGTGCCCTTCGAGCACCTCACCCCGCTCTTCCCCGACGAAAAATTCAATATTACCGGCGGAAAACATTCAAACAACCTCTCCACCCGCGTTGTCGACATGTTCTCCCCTATCGGCAAAGGACAGCGCGCCCTTATTGTCGCTCCTCCGAAAACAGGTAAGACCATCCTGCTCAAGGACATCGCCAACGCCATCGCCGAGAACCACCCCGAGGTCTACATAATGATTCTCCTCATCGACGAGCGTCCCGAGGAGGTTACAGACATGAGCCGTTCGGTAAACGCCGAAGTCATAGCCTCGACATTCGACGAGCCGGCCGACCGCCATGTGAAAATCGCCGGCATCGTGCTTGAGAAAGCGAAACGAATGGTAGAGTGCGGCCACGACGTCGTCATCCTGCTCGATTCCATCACGCGACTCGCCCGCGCCTACAACACAGCGCAGCCCGCGTCGGGCAAAATCCTCTCCGGCGGCGTCGACGCCAACGCGCTTCAGAAGCCCAAGCGCTTCTTCGGCGCGGCCCGAAACATCGAAGGGGGCGGCTCGCTTACAATAATCGCGACAGCCCTGACCGAAACCTCTTCAAAGATGGACGAGGTCATCTTCGAGGAATTCAAGGGAACGGGCAACATGGAGCTGCAACTCGACCGCAAGCTCTCCAACAAGCGTATCTTCCCCGCAGTCGACATCATGGCCTCCTCCACCCGCCGCGACGACCTGCTCCTCCGCGAGGAAACGCTCAACCGCATGTGGATTCTCCGCCGCTTCCTTTCCGACCGCAACTCAATCGAAGCGATGGAGTTCATCAAGGAACGCATGGAGCGCACTACCGACAACGACGAGCTGCTCCGCACTATGGGCGACTAACCCACACACTGCGCACCATACAGAAAGCGCTGTGCCACAAGTCCCTATGGCACAGCGCTTTTTCGTATGCATACCCGGCACTAAACCGGTACGGGAAGGGTCGACAGGCGCTTTTCGAGTTCGGTAGAACTTAGGCGGGTCGACAGCTTGCCGCGGTGGGCGACGGATATGTTTCCCGTCTCTTCTGAAACGACTATGGCGAATGCGTCGGTCGCCTGCGAAATGCCGAGCGCGGAACGATGGCGCAGCCCAAGCGAACGGGGCACGTTGGTGTCGTGGCTGACAGGGAGGATACAGCCGGCCGACTTGATACGCCCCCCCGCGATAATCATCGCTCCGTCGTGGAGCGGAGAATTTTTGAAAAAGATATTCTCTATAAGGCGGGAATTGATTTCGGCGTCGATCATGTCGCCCGACTTCTCATAAGACTCCAACGGCACATCCTGCTCGATCACTATTAGGGCGCCGGTCTTGCTCTTCGACATCGACATGCAGGCGTAGACTATCGGCATCACCCTCGCGTGCATCTCCTGCTCCGAAGCGCCGCTATCCTTTCGGTGATGGAACAGGCTTGTCAGGAACTTCCATCGTTTCTTCGATCCAAGCTCGACCAGGAACCGCTTGATCTGCTCCTGGAAGATAATCACCAGCACGAGAAGGCCGATGCTCATGAACTTGTCAAGAATTGTGCCGATCAGCCGCATCCCCAGGATTTCCGAGGCTACGACCCATACCATTATGAACGCGAGAACTCCATAAAAGATATTGATGGTGCCGGACTCCTTCATTATCTTATAGAGATAATAAAGCATCACGGCGACAATCGTAATGTCAAATATATCCTTTATGCCGAACGATCCTATCATATTCTTAAAAATTTCCGCGGGCCTCGTCAAAAAGCTCCCACACTTTCACTGCCTGTACAGCCTCGGCCACATCGTGGACCCGCAGAATCGATGCTCCACCCTCCAATGCGAGCACGTTGAGAGCCGTCGTACCCGGCAGAGCCTCAGCCGGAGTTATACCCAGGCTTTTATAAATCATGGACTTGCGCGACACGCCTACGAGCATCGGCCTGCCCAACAACCGCTCCAGACCGGGGAGAGCCGCCATTAGTTCATAATTCTGTCCGGCAGTCTTGGCAAATCCGAAACCGGGGTCAACGATAACGTCCGACACACCGCGGAGCGACAGCTCACGCAGTTTTCCAGACAGCTCCGCAGCCACTCCGGCCACGACACCCTGCGGGTAATCAGTTAGCCGGGTCATACTATCGGGAGTGCCGCGCATATGCATAAGTATGTAAGGGACACTGAGAGAGGCCACAGTGTCGAACATCTTATCATCAAGAAGTCCGCCGCTGACATCGTTTATTATATCGGCACCCATATCCAGCACACCCTTTCGGGCGACTTCCGAGCGGAACGTGTCAATCGATACCGGGATATCGGAGGACAGCTCTCTGACAGCGCCGACACCCGTCTCAATCCGGCGCAATTCCTCATCTACCGAAACGACCTCAGCCCCCGGACGGGTCGAATAACCACCGACATCAATAATATCGGCGCCTTGCTCCAACAGTTCGGCAACACGCCGGCGTATATCGTCAGAAGCACAGAGAGGTGTACGCGAACCGGGATAAAACGAGTCAGGAGTAACATTCAATATCCCCATCACAAGAGGATGGTCAACATCGAATATCCGGCCTCGCAGGTTAAGAGAAAATCGTTTCATAGAGCGCAAATTTAAGAAAAATCCATCACCCGCGCAAGCCGTGGGACATCCTGTTATCCAACTCCAACATAATAGCTCTTCAATCTGTTATATAATAAAAGATAAGGCAATGAAGAGCACGTTAGACGTTTTGCTCAGTCTCCAACTGTTCAGCGGGGCAAGCACACAGAAAATCCAGCAAATTGTTGGGAAACACAAGTTTCACTTTCTGAAATATACCGACGGAGAACAAATGATCGCCGCCGGAGACCCGTGTACCCATCTCCGGTTCGTCATCTCCGGCCAGGTGAGAAGTGCCATTGAAAGCCAGGACGGCCGCATAAAGGTCTCGCAGACCATTTCCTCCCCCAACGTGATCGCCCCGGATTTCTTTTTCGGCCGCACGACTACCTACCCCTGTTCCGTGAAAGCACTCGGAACAGCAGGAATGGTTGACATCGAAAAAAGCGAATACTTGAAAATAATCGAAAGCGACCCGGTATTCCTGTTCAATTTCCTGAATCTTCTTTCGGTCGACGCGCAACAGGGATTACAGGGAGTGATGTGCCTTACGTCAGGCGACCTGCGCAAACGCATAGCCTACTGGATTCTCGCCCTTACTCAGAGAGGGGGCACCGATATAGAAATGGAATGTAAGCAGCGCGACCTCTACACTGTTTTCGGCGTCCCCCGCCAATCCCTGATTGCGGCCCTTACCGATATGCGGCTTAACGGAGCCATTACTTTCTCGCCCGGTTTAATCAAGGTCGAATCACGGGAAGAGTTGGTCAAAATGCTGGAAGAATAGCCATATTATCGCCAGAATGATGCTATATTTGGTTATAACACTATCTATATTATTAGCTTTTCAAATATCGTTAATGCTTTGTTGTATTGCATTTTAACGACTATATTTTTCTATATATGTCTATATCGAGCAAATATTGGCGCCCGAGGTAGTTGACAAAGCCTCCGCGGCGCGCTAACTTTGCAACCGAAAACAAAACGGAAGCGCCGGGAAACCGGCCTCCGCAACAGACATGATTGGATTAAAGACAAAAGGATTTGTTTGATTTAAGGAATTAGTTTTTAGGGTTAGTATTAAAAATCAGATTGTGCTCAATGAAGCACCAATGTTATTAATCGTGTTTTATGTTAGGTTTGTTACCCGGCAGTAGCGACAGATTACACCGGGAAAAGAACAAAGGGCGCTCTGGGAAGAGTGCCCTTTTCTTTTGAACAAACAAAACGCAAAAGATGTTATTCAGTCAAAAGGCAGCTTAGTTACGAGGGTTAATAATTAAGATGTATCAGCTCATACACCCTGCACGGCTACTTTTTATGAGAGAAACTAATGATTTGTAAACTTAATTGCTCAAAGAAATGAAAAGAAATCTTCTTTACGTTGCAGCTACGTGTGCTTGCGGTCTTTTCGCTACCGCAACAGCTAACGCCCAAGAAGCAGTAGTAGTCGAGGAAGAGTCTGTAAGCGTGGTAGATGTAGCAAACTGCAAGACCCATTACAGCGTCGACAAAGGTGACAACTGGTTTATCCAGTTAGGCGCGGGTATCGATGTTCCCGTATTCGAGAACGAGCTCGCGGGAGGCAAGGACCCCAAACGCCACATCACCGCGACCTACAACCTCGGCGTAGGCCGATGGTTCTCCCCCTATCTCGGATTCCGCCTGAGCGCGTACTACGGCGCATGGCACTGGGATAACGTGAACTTCTCGAAGGCCCAGATGGCAAACCTGAACCTTGACTTCATGTGGGATATGTGCAACTCGCTCGGCGGAGTGAACGCCAGCCGTCCCGTAAGCGTAATTCCGTTCGTCGGTCTCGGCGGCACCTACGTATGGGACATCAAGAGCGAGGGACGCAATATAATGAAGAAGGACGGCGGGACCCGCTCGCGCGAATGGCTCCTCCCCGTATCGGCCGGTATCCAGTTCCGCTTCCGTCTCTGCCGTTATGTTGACTTCTTCCTCGAAGGCCGCGCCTCGTTCTACGGCGACAACGCCAACGGATGCGCCTACGACAAGTCCATCGACATCAACGTACAGGCAATCGGCGGCTTCTCATTCAACCTCGGCGGCGTGAACTACAACGCTTACAACGAGTGCAAGGACCTGGCTTACATCAACTCGCTCAACAACCAGGTTAACGGTCTCCGCGGCGAACTCGCAGCGACTGCGGCAGCCCTCGCGGCAGCACAGGCTCAGCTCCCCTGCCCCGAAGTCAAGGAATCTCCCGCTCCCGCAAAGGTTTACGCTCCTATGATGTCGACCGTCCGCTTCACAATCAACTCCGCGAAGATTTCCGACGAGGAGATGGTCAACGTCTACAACACAGCCGAATACCTCAAGAGCAATCCTGACGTGAACGTAGTAATCAAGGGCTACGCCGACAAGGACACCGGTACTGCCGAGTACAACCAGGAACTCTCCGGCCGCCGCGCCCAGGCTGTCTACGACACCCTCACCAAGACCTACGGCATCAACTCCAACCGTCTGAGCATCGACGCCGAGGGCAGCGCTACCCAGCCTTACGACACCAATGACTGGAACCGTATCGTAATCTTCGTGCCCGGTAACTGATAATCTTCATAGAAAACCTGAAAAAGGTAACTAAGCACTATTGCTCTCAATAACCCGGAGCCGCGCCCCCAACCAGGGCGCGGCTTTTATTTTCCAGGGCGCGGCTTTTATTTTATGGTGGATGAAGGTAATTGGGGAATTTTGGTGTAAATTCGCGGTGAAATGAAAAGCTACAGACTCGAATTCGATGGTTTGAAGCCGGCGCTCGACATCCCGTCCGACGGCTCGCCAGTCATAATAGCCGGTCCCTGCGGGGCTGAATCCCGCGAACAGGTCGTGGAGACCGCCGAAGCGCTCGCCGGAGCCGGGATAAACGTGTTCCGCTGCGGGCTCTGGAAGCCTCGCACAATGCCCGGATGCTTCGAGGGGGTCGGCGAGGCCGGCCTACCCTGGCTAGTTGAGGCGGCGAAACGCACCGGGATGCTCACAGCGACTGAAGTAGCCACTCCGGCACACCTGCGGGCGGCCCTCGACGCTGGGATTGACATTCTGTGGATCGGCGCGCGCACAACTGTAAACCCGTTTCTCGTCCAGGAAATCGCCGACGAGGCATTTATATATGTAGCCAACGGGCGCGATGTGAGGTTCCTCGTAAAAAACCCCGTCAATCCCGACGTAGACCTGTGGATAGGCGCCATACAGAGGCTATACAACGCTGGAGTGCGCCGTATCTCCGCCGTCCACCGCGGCTTTTCAGCCTATGGGGCAAAGAGTTACCGCAATCCTCCGCAATGGCCTGTGCCCGTCGAACTCGGCCGCAGGATAAAGGGCATCCAGATTCTTTGCGACCCCAGCCATATCGGGGGGAAAAGGGAACTCGTTGAGCCTCTCGCCAAGGAAGCGTTACGGATGGGGTTCGACGGGCTGATTATCGAAAGCCACCGCGACCCCGACGCGGCCCTCAGCGACGCGCGGCAGCAGCTCACCCCCGCCGCCCTCTCCGCGATTCTCGGCCGATTACGCAAGACACCGGCCTCGAATACATCTGACTCAGGCAACGACTCCGCCGAGCTATCAGCGCTACGCGAGCAAATCGACCGCGTCGACGACTCTCTGATGGAACTCCTGTCGCAGCGCATGGGCATCGCCCGCGCCATCGGGGAGTTGAAAGAGCGCAACAATTTGCCGGTGCTGCAGCCCGAACGCTACGACTCTCTGATTACCAGCCGTGTAAACAATGCCGAAGCCCTGGGCCTCAGCCCCGACTTCGTCAGGAAACTCCTCGGGGTAATCCACGAGGAGTCGCTCCGCCAGCAGCTCCATAAATAGTCATCGGTAGACCTCATTCATAGTTGAATTGCCGCCAGGCGGACCAAGTCCCGGAAAATTCGTATATTTGTCGGAATAAACGACGTAAAGATGGAAAACAAGTCATTTCTTGCAGCGGTAGCACAACGCGCCGCGATTGACAATCCCCTGGCAACCAAGCTGACAGAAGCGCTGTCGGCAATCATAGCCGAAAGCGCGGCCAACGACTGCCGGGTGGCTATTCCCGGCTTCGGCACATTCGCCGGGACCAAGCGCGACGAGGAGATTGTCGAAAACCCGCAAACCGGGAAAATGCTGCTTATGCCTCCATCCTTACGTCTCGAATTTTTCCCGTCCTCAATGCTGAATAAAGCGATGAAAGGGGGTGCGTTATGAACGATACCACCCTTATTCCCAATGCGATGCCGCTCCCTGCCCTCGTTGCCGCACTCGCGGAGAGATGCGGCGTCAGCGAGCACGTCGCCGAAGCCTATGTGTCAGCATTGACGGAAACCGTCGTCAACGCCCTGCGCTCCGACAGCATCGTGATAATAAAAGGCATCGGCACTTTCCGAAGCGACCGCGCCGGCAACATAACTTTCGAGGCAGATGCGGCGCTGGCCGACTTAATCAATGCCCCGTTCTCAATCTTCGAGCCGGTTGAAATCGACGGAACGGAGTTTGAGGCTGAAACCGAAACAATTCAGGCTGAAACCGAAGTTGCGGAAGATGAGGTCGTGGCAGAGGTCGCCGACGAGCCCCAGCCCGAGGCCGCATCCGCGCCGGAACCGCCCGTTCCGCCCGCAATCCCCGCCGAAGAGGAACCGATTGCTGAAAAGGACGAAAATTCTGAAGAATCGGCGAACACCCATGAAGAGCCGGATGTCGAATCCCGGGTGGAAGAGCCGATTGTCGAATCCAAAGAAGAACCGATTAAAGAGGAAGACAATTCCGAAGAAGCTCCCGCCTCATCTGAAGTATTAGAAGTATTAAATACCGAACCGGAAGAATATCCTGCCGAACCGGAGGCTACTTATGCGCCCGAGCCGCGAGTGGTAAAGGTGGTGGTGCGCGAGCACCCCTGGCTCACAGGGATTCTCGCCGGTATCGCCGGCATACTTATCGGCCTGGTAGCCGGGTATTTCCTCTATCCTCACTTAAACCTTAACGGGGTCCGGAATGTTGAATTAACAGCCGGGAATGTCAACCTGACAGAAGATCCCGCTTTGCGAGAGAGCGAAAGCGAGCCCGGCGCCGATGCTGATTCAATCGCAACGGAACAGGAGCGTGTCGTCGAAACCGCTGACTCAACCGTGCGGCCGGACGACATGACAGAAGCCGCGGCACCGGCAACAACCGCTCCTGTTATCTACGACACTATCCGCGGCAACCGCTATCTGACGACAATGGCCCGTCAGCATTACGGGCGCAAGATATTCTGGGTCTACATCTACGAAGAAAACAAATCCGTCATCTCAGACCCCGACAACATCGCCCCGAACACGATCGTAGTCATCCCTCCGGCGGAAAAATACGGCATCAAGGCAGGAGACAAAATATCGGAGCAAGCCGCAGAGCGAAAGGCAGTTGAAATTATAGGCGATAACAGCTAAAAATGCTTAAATCTTAATAGTGGTTCATACTTGATAGACAAAATTAACAATTCGTTTTAACGTTTTAGCAGGCTAAATCCATACTTTTGCATCACCGATCGGACGCGGCAGACTCTCTCCTCCAACGTCAGCAACGAAACCAAAGGAGTCAGCCGCCCGTTCATCACATCCGAAAAACAGAAAATACAGAATACCCAACACAAAGAAACCATTTTATGAGTGACTCGGTAAACATCAGAGAGTTAAACGACCTGGTTGCAAGCAAGAACAACTTCGTCAACCTTATCACGCGGGGTATGGACCAGACCATCGTCGGCCAGAAGCACCTCGTTGAGTCGCTGCTCATAGCTCTGCTTTCCAACGGCCACGTCCTGCTGGAAGGTGTCCCCGGTCTGGCAAAAACCCTCGCCATCAAGACCCTCGCCCAGCTTATCGACGCAAAATACAGCCGCATACAGTTTACCCCGGACCTTCTCCCGGCCGACGTAATCGGCACAATGGTCTACAGCGTCAAGTCGGAACAGTTCCAGATCAAGCGCGGACCGATATTCGCCAACTTCGTGCTGGCCGACGAAATCAACCGCGCACCCGCAAAAGTGCAGTCAGCCCTTCTCGAGGCGATGCAGGAGCGGCAGGTAACCATCGGCGACAAGACATTCGGCCTCGACGAGCCCTTCCTCGTAATGGCCACCCAGAACCCTATCGAGCAGGAAGGCACCTATCCCCTCCCCGAGGCTCAGGTCGACCGCTTCCTCCTCAAAGTCGTGATTGGCTACCCCAGCCGCGAGGAGGAGAAGCTGATTATCCGCCAGAATATCTCCAACCAGAAAACCGAGGTACGCCCTCTCCTCAAGCCCGAGGAAATCATCGAGGCACAGAAGATTGTCGAGCAGATCTATATCGACGAGAAAATAGAGCGTTACATCGTCGACATCGTCTTCGCAACCCGATTCCCCGCCGACTACGGCCTGGCCGACCTCCAGAGCATCATCGCGTTCGGAGCATCGCCCCGCGCATCGATCTCCCTGGCCCGCGCAGCCCGCTCCTACGCATTCCTGCGTCAGCGCGGCTACGTCATCCCCGAGGATGTCCGCGCCGTGTGCCACGACGTTCTCCGCCACCGCATCGGCCTGACCTACGAGGCTGAAGCCAACAACATCACCTCCGACGAGATAATCTCTGAAATCCTCGACAAGGTAGTCGTACCCTGATTCCGCTGTTATCCGAAAACCCTATGGATGCCAAAGACCTCCTGAAAAAAGTCAGGAAAATAGAAATCAAGACGCGCGGCCTCTCGCAGAACATCTTCGCGGGCGAGTATCACTCGGCCTTCAAAGGTCGCGGCATGACTTTCTCCGAGGTCAGGGAATACCAGTACGGCGACGACATCCGCGACATCGACTGGAACGTCACCGCGCGCCACAACCGTCCGTATGTCAAGGTCTACGAAGAGGAACGCGAGCTGACCGTAATGCTCCTTGTCGACGTCAGCGGCTCGCGGCTTTTCGGTGCCGTCGGGCAGGAGAAACGCGAGATGATTGCCGAAATCGCCGCGACGCTCGCCTTCTCGGCGATTCAGAACAACGACAAAATCGGCGTCATATTCTTCTCCGACAAAATCGAGAAATTCATCCCACCGAAGAAAGGACGCAAGCACATTCTCTTCATAATCAGAGAGCTGATTGACTTCACGCCGGAAAGCAAGGGAACCGACATCTCGATGGTGCTCCGCTACTTCACCGACGCCCTCAAAAAGCGCTGCACGACGTTCCTTATCTCCGACTTCATCGACGGCAACGACTATTACAAAGCCCTGTCGATCGCGTCGAACAAGCACGATGTATTCGGGGTGCAGGTCTACGACAAGCGCGACGCGTCGCTCCCCGACGTCGGGCTGATGCGCGTCAGCGATCTCGAGACAGGGGCCGACCGATGGGTCGACACCTCCTCTAAAAAGGTCCGCGACGAATACGGGCGCTGGTGGTACGGCCGCCAGCAGACCATGTCGGACACCCTGAAACGCTGCCGGGTAAACTTCTGCTCGATTCCGACCGACGAGGACTACGTCGTAGCGCTGATGGGACTCTTCAAGCGCCGATAGCACCCCTAACCTCCAAACAAGAATTATAGCTGACCTACACGCATAACACCATATGTCTGGAAACAAACTGACAGCATCAATAATCCTCGCACTCGCGTCGGTTCTTTCCGTCGGCCACGCGTCAGCAGCACCCGCCGTGAAAGTCAAGGCAACGATTGACTCGGCCCAGATGCTGATGGGCAACGTCACCGCCGTGCGGTTCGACATCGTCGACAAAGCCGGAGCCGCGTCGCAGCTCGTGTTCGACAAAAACGCGATGCCCGCCGAAGTCGAACCGGTCGACTGGGTCGCCGGAGACACCACAGACCTCGGCAACGGTCTCGTTGAGATAAAACGGGCGCTACTGGTGCAGTCGTTCGATTCCGGGGTCTACACAATCCCCCCGTTCCTCCTTATCACGGGGCCTGACACTGTCCGCACCAACCCGCTGACGCTGAAAGTAATCCCTGCCGACGTGAGCAAGCTGGAGGACATCCACCCGCTCGCTTCAACGACTGAGTTCGACAGCAAATGGTACGACTTCCTTCCCGACTGGCTGACTGACTACTGGCTCTGGATTCTTCTCTCGCTTATCGTTATCGCTGGCGGCATATGCGCCTACCTGATTCTCACGAAGAAGGTGTCTGTCAACATTCTACCTCAGAAAAAGCGCCTCCCGCCCTACGAAATCGCCATGCAGAAGATGCAGGCCCTCCGCGAGGCCCAGCTTTGCGAGCACGGACAGGAGAAGGAGTTCTACACCACTCTTATCGACATTCTCCGCGAATACCTGCAATACCGCTTCGGCATAAACGCGATGGAAATGACCTCTTCGCAGATTGTCAAGGCCTTATCCAAGAACGACGACACCCGCCTGCCGGGCGAGTATATGAAGAAAGTAGTGGAAATCGCCGATTTCGTCAAGTTCGCAAAGGTACGCCCGCTCCCCGACGACAACGTCCGCTCGTTCAACAACGCCATGCGGTTTATCGAAGAGACAAAACCCGCTCCCGAACCCGATGCAGAAGCCGACGCACCGAAAGCCGGGCCGACAGAGACTCCCGCAAAGAAGGATACTAAAACTGAATCTGTTAACGATTAAGATATGACGCAATTCGCACATCCGGGGCTGCTATGGCTGCTACTGCTGCTCGTACCGCTGATCGCGTGGTATGTGTGGAAACAGCGCAATGCCAACGCCTCGCTGTCAATGTCGACACTCGCGCCTTTCGCCCGTCTCGGGCGACCGATGCGGCAATACGCGATGCACGGAGCGTTCGCCCTGCGTTTGCTGGCCCTCGCGTGCCTGATCGTGGTGCTCGCCCGCCCTCAGACCCGCGACTCCTGGCGCACAGCCAAAACCGAAGGCACCGATATGGTAATCGCCCTCGACATATCGTCGAGCATGCTTGCGAGGGATTTCAAGCCCGACAGGCTTGAGGCCGCGAAAAAGATAGCCTCCAAGTTCGTCAACTCCCGCGAGAACGACAACATGGGCCTGGTCGTGTTCGCCGGGGAAGCGTTCTCCGCCGTCCCGATGACCACTGACCGCGCCGCCCTCGCGAACTATATCGAAGCCCTCAACCGGGAAATGCTCGAGGACGGCACCGCGATCGGCGACGGCCTCGCGACCTCCATCAACCGTATCAAGGAAGGCAAGGCCAAGAGCAAGAGCATAATCCTCCTGACCGACGGCTCTAACAACACCGGAATAGTCGCCCCCCTTACCGCTGCCGAAATCGCCCACAAAATGGGTATCAAGGTTTACACTATCGGCATCGGCACGAACGGCACCGCGCCCTACCCCCAGGTAAACATGTTCGGCCGTATCGAATATGTCCCCCAGCCCGTCGTAATCGACGAGACAACCCTCAAGCAAATCGCGTCCATCACCGGCGGAAAATATTTCAGAGCCACTGGCAACAAGGTGCTCGCCGAAGTATTCGCCGAAATCGACAAACTCGAGAAAACAGAACTTGACGTGCGCCATTTCTCCCATACGGAAGACAACTACATGCCGTGGGCGCTCGCGGCCTTGGCGCTGTTCCTCCTCGAACTCGTTCTACGTCAAACCTATTTGCGCTCCATCCCATGACCTTCGCCTATCCATATCTGCTATACCTGCTGTTCCTCGTGCCGGCGCTGTTCGGGCTATGGTACTGGAGCCGTCTGGCGCGCCGCCGCAAGCTGCGCCGCTTCGGCAATCCGGCCGAACTGGAACACCTCATGCCTGACGCGTCGAAATACAAACCCGCGATAAAAATCACACTCCAGCTCCTGGCCCTCGCATGCCTTATAATCGCGGTTGCGCGCCCGCGGGCCGGGGAGCGCGAGGAGGTAGAGAATACCCAGGGAATCGAGGTAATGATAGCCTTCGACGTCTCCCGTTCGATGCTGGCATCCTCTACGGACGACCCCGGGGGCATTTCCCGTATCCAGCGTGCGAAATTCATCCTCAACCGGTTGATTGACAAGCTGGACAACGACAAGGTCGGGCTGATTGTGTTCGCCGGGGAAGCCTATACGCAGCTCCCGATTACGACCGATTTCATGTCGGCCCGTATGTATGTCGACGAGCTGTCGACCGACATGGTACCCACTCAGGGCACAGCAATCGGTGCGGCAATCAATATGTCAATCAACTCGTTCACCAACGACAAGGATATAAACAAGGCCATAATCGTAATCACTGACGGCGAGAACCACGAAGGGGACGCTATTGAAATGGCATCCTACGCAAAAAGTCTCGGCATAGAGGTCGATGTGATCGGAGTCGGTTCCCTGAAGGGCGCGCCGATACCCCTCGACGCCCGCCGCGGAGACTTCCTGAAGGACGAGACCGGAGCGCCGGTAACCACCGCCCTGAACGAGGCCGAGGCCCGCGAAATTGCCAAGGCCGGCGGAGGCGAGTATATCAACGGCTCGGGTAACAAGGCCGTTGACAGCCTCGTCGACCGACTCGACCAAATCAAGAAAAGCGACCTGCGCCACGTCACCTACAAAGCGTCCGCGGAGCAGTTCCCCGTTTTCATATGGCTCGCACTGTTCTTCATAATTGTTGACACGATTGTTCTCCCCCGCAAGAGCGGCTGGCTGAAAAAGTACAACTTCTTCACCAAAACCCCGAACAAGAAATGACCGTTAAGCATCTACGAAACATACTCGCGTTAGCGCTCGCCGCGTTCCTTTCGCTCTCCGTCGCGTCGTGCGGGAGCGACAAGGATGATGCCGCCCCGGAAAAGCCCCGCTCGACCAAGCGCGAGCGAAACGCCATAAAGGAAGGCAACGAACTTTACGGCCAACAGCGGTATGCCGAAGCCGAAATCAGCTATAAGAAGGCGCTCGAGGAGAATCCCGAAAACACCGCGGCCCAGTTCAACCTTGCCTCCTCCTATCTGAAGCAGCGCGGAGAGGACCTCGCCAACAAGGGGGACTCCCTGGTGCGCACGGCAGACGCCATGATGGGCAAACTCGGCCAGGCTCCCCAGCCGGAAATCGCGCAAAAAGCTTTTTACGACCGTGGCAACATCGCCTACAAAGCCGATGATTACGCAGCGGCTATCGAGCATTACAAGAACGCCCTCCGCCGTGACCCTTCCGACAACCAGGCGAGGGAAAACCTGCGTCTCGCCCAGCTTAAAAAGCAGGAACAGGACCAGAACAAAGATCAAAACAAGGACCAGAACCAGGATCAGAACCAGGATCAGAACCAGGACCAGCAGAATCAGCAGGACCAACAGCAACAGCAGCAGGACCAACAGCAACAGGACCAGGATAAGGACCAGAACAAAGACCAGCAGAATCAGCAGAACCAGCAGCAACAGCAGCAGGACCAGCAGAAGCAGCAACAGCAGCAACAGCAAGGGGGCCTGAGCGACGCCAACGCCAACCAAATCCTCAAAGCGATGGAGGACAAGGAGAACGGCACTCGCCGCAAGGTCGAACTGATGAAGCAGGACCAGGAAAAACGCGCGCAACGGCGCACGACCAACAAACCCTGGTAAACTCTCCCTCCACTGCCGCCGACAACGGCGACGACTAATTATTTGTGTTTGAATATGAAGAAGCTACTCATCATAATGACACTGTTGGCGGCGTGGATCGGAGCCGCCGCGCAGTCATTCAAGGTTGTGCCCCCCCGCAACGTGATTGCCGGGCAGCGCTTCCAGGTGACATTCCGTCTCACCAACGGCGAAGGGTCAGGCCTGAACGCGCCGGCGATTACTGGCTGCAAGCTCCTCAGCCCCTCGCCCGGCGTAAGCACAATGCAGAGCTACCAGTATATCAACGGCCAAAGCACATCAACCTCGACCGTTGACTACACCTTCACATACCGCGCCGAGAAAGAGGGCACGTTCACCATCCCGGCCGCTTCAATCAATGTGGACGGCAAAAAGCTGACAACCCAGCCCGCGAAATTCACAATCCTCCCGGCAGACAAGGCTACCGCGCAAAACTCCGGCCAGGGAGGCGGCTATCCCCAGGTAAGTATTGAGGACGAGCAGTCGCAGAACGACACCTCCAAACCGATTTCCAAAGACGACATATTCGTACGCATAATCCTCAACAAGAGCCGCGCCTACGAGCAGGAGGCAATCGAGTGCGTCATCAAGCTCTACACCAAATACGAGCGTATCAACTCCTTCATGATGACCTCGCCCCCGACTTTCGACGGCTTCCTCATCGAGGAGGTCGACGCCCAGTCGATGCTCAACCAGGTCGAGCACTACAACGGCCAGAACTATATCACCGCCGTCCTCAAGCGATGCATCATATTCCCGCAGAAGTCAGGCAAGCTGACAATCAACTCGGGTAAATATGACCTTAGCGTCGTACAGCTCGAAAGGGTCTCCAACGGATGGTTCTACTCCGCGCGCCCGGTTGAGAAGAGCGTGCGGCTCCAGCCCTATACATCAACGGTAAACATCACCCCCCTCCCCGAACCCCGCCCCGCGGGCTTCACCAACGCCGTAGGGCGCTTCCAGTTCGACTCATCCCTGACGCCGCAGCAGTTGCGCACCGGCGAGGCCGCGTCGCTGACGTACGTCCTTACCGGAACGGGCAATATCAAATATATCGATTTCCCCAAGCCTGAAATCCCTTCTGAGTTCGAGCAATACACCCCGAAGACCGACACCCGCGCCAGGGTCGCTGGTAACACCGTGACCGGCACAATGACGGTCGATTACACCGTCGTGCCCCAGAGCGTCGGGGATTTCAAGATTCCCCGTCAGGAATTTGTATATTTCGACCCGGCTTCTTCCAAATACGTGACTTTGTCAACCGAGGGCTACAACGTAAGCGTGGCCAAAGGCTCCGGGACTACAATCAGCAACGAACAGCGCGAAATCGAAGCCAAGAATACCGACATACTCCATATCAAGACCGGCGACAAGGGCCTGAGCAAGGCCTACACTCCGGTAGTGCGCTTCTGGTGGTACTGGGCGTTGTTCGGCCTGATTCTCGCCGCGCTTATCGTGACATTCTTCGCCGCGTCGCGCCGCGACCGCCTGAACGCCGACATCGCCGGCCGACGCAACGCCCGGGCCAACAAAGTAGCCCGCAAACGCCTGAAGGCCGCGGAAGTGTTTATGAAGAACCGACAGAGCGACAAGTTCTACGAGGAAACTCTCCGTGCGATATGGGGCTACCTTTCCGACAAGCTCAATATCCCGGCCTCGCAGCTCACGCGTGACAACATCGTGGCCCGGCTGACCTCGAAAGGCGTATCTCCCGAAATCGCCGACCGCGTAATAGCCATTCTCGACCAGTGCGAGATGGCCCGTTACACCCCCGACTCCTCCGCGGAAGCATCTGTCGAAGCGCTCTACAACGAAACGGCTGACACCATCAACGCCATTGAAAAGACGAAAATCGGTCGCTGACCCAACCACGCAGAACCATGAACAGAATAATAAGCATATTCGCCGCCATAATTCTCAGCATTACAGCCGCGACCGCGGCGGAGCCGGAAACAGCCTACGACCAGCAGGCCGATTCGGCGTACACTGCCGATAATTTCACTCTCGCGGAAGAACTCTACCTGAAAGCCGCCAAAGAGCACGGCACCTCCTCTACCCTCCTCTACAACCTCGGCAACACATATTACCGTCAGGGAAATCTCGGCAAAGCGATCGTCTACTACGAACGGGCGTTAAAGCTCGACCCCTCCAACTCCGATGCCAGGACCAACCTGGAATTTGTAAAGGGGAAAATCGCCGACAAGGAGCCGGACAGCTCGTCGGTAATCGGCAAAGCCGTCGATAACATCATCAACTCATTCCACGCCGACGCATGGGCCTGGATCGCCCTCGCTCTTTTCGCGATTTTCATCGGATCGGCCGCGGCCTACCTCTTCTCGGAGGCTGTGCTCGTCAGAAAAACTGCCTTTTTCGGGGGTATGCTGGTGTTCGTGCTGACCGTTTGCGCCGTTGCTATTTCTTTCGCCGCGGCTAACCGTGTCGAGTCTGACAAATACGCGATAATCCTTCCACCGGCAGCCCAGCTTTCAACCTCCCCGCGCGAGGCACGTTCGCAAAGCGAGCAGGCGTTCCTCCTCCATGAAGGCACCAAGGTCGAAGTCATCGACTCGGTCAGCTCACCCGGCGAGGGAGGAAAATGGCTCGAAGTAAAGGTCCCGACTGGCGAGCGCGCATGGATCAAGTCAACCGATGTCGAACGCGTCTGACCCGTGCTCACCGGCATCAATCCCTGCCTGAGGAGCGTTTTTAACGCGGGCAAACAGAGGCGACTGTTTTTTTCCTTTGAGCCTTATTTTTTTGAAAGCTATGGCGTTATAATAGTTCATCGCCAATATGTGTTGTATAACACATAAAGAAAATTTGGAGTTAACAAAGATTCTTCATATTTTAGCTGAAAATAAATAACACGTTCAACTCTTAAATCATACTGTTATGACTAAGACAATCACCTTCAACGACCTGCGCCGCATCAAGGACGCCCTCCCCGACGGAGCGACCAGCCGCATTGCCGACAAGCTCAACATAACCGCACAGACCGTCCGCAACTACTTCGGCGGCTCAAACTATGAATTCGGCAAGAACTGCGGCCTCCACATAGAACCGGGCCCCGACGGCGGTATCGTGGTCCTCGACGACACCACCATCTACGACATGGCGGTAGAAATCCTCCAGGAAGAGGAAGCCTAGAAGGAAAAATAACCGACTGACATCCAGCGGCGGCCAGCCTGACTATCATAAGGCTTCTCGCCAAAAGCATACAAGGCGCGGCTTGACGCTTCATCGTTTGGAGCTTCTGCCGCGCCTAAACCATTAAAAAATTGGTCTCACCAACATCACCGCGCTAAAATGGACCGGTTCATCACACTCGCGATACATACCTACCCGAAGGCACTCCCGATCAAAACCCTGCTCGAAAGCGAGGGGGTCGAAGTCGAGCTGCACAACGTAGACCTCAACGACCCCAAAACAGCCCCGGGAGTGAGAATCAGAATTAGGGAATCTGACCTTCCCCTCGCATTGCGACTCGTTGAGAACCGAGAGATTTTCGATGGTTCTATCGAGCAGACAGGCAAGCGCGAACGCCTGCTGCTCCTTCCCGTCGACTTCGCGGACCATTCCGAAAAGGCAGCGAAAATGGCTTTCCAGATTGCCCACGAGCTGGGGGCCGACGTGATACTGCTACACTCCATAATCCCTGTCGAGACCGCAAACACGTTCCAGCTTTCCGACACATACAAGTACGAAATACCCGCCGACATCGAAGCCACAAGCCAGGAATTGTCGGATGCCCGCTCTATGATGAAACGATTCTGCGACACTCTGAAAGAGAAAATCAAAAGCGGCGAGATTCCTGCCGCCCGTTTTCGGAGCGAGGTACTCGAGGGGGTGCCGGAAGAGGTTATCGTGCAATATTCCCGCGACCACTCCCCCGCGATGATTGTAATGGGAACCCGCGGCGCTGACAAGAAGCAGTCAGAACTAATCGGAAGCGTTACGGCGGAAGTGCTTGACTCTTGCCGCGTACCTGTGTTCTCCGTGCCCGAAGACGCGGATTCCGACCTTCTCTCCCGCCTGCGGAAAATCGCCTTCTTCTGCAACGGCGACCAGCAGGACATTCTCGCCATAGACTCGCTCCACAGAATGTTCCCGGCTACCAGACTGATTGTGCGGCTAATCCGCGTCCCGTCACGCCGCGAACGCAAGGAACCGGCAGACGAGCAGACAGCCGAAACCGACCTTCTGCTTGAACCGCTGCTCCGCTACTGCCGAGAGCACTACCCCAACATCGTATTCTCCGCAACCACCATCAATCTCGCGGAATGTAATGAGGCCGACGTCGACCTTATCTGCGTCCCCAACAAGAAGCGCAACCTCTTCGCCCGCGTCTTCAACCCCTCCCTGGCTCACAAAATACTCTTCCGCGCAGACATCCCGATGATCGTCATCCCCGTCTGACGCAATACCATCCGTCTGGTACCAATAAAAGATTGAGGCCGCAAGCGCTGCTTGCGGCCTCGGTAGTGGCGAGAGGAGGACTCGAACCTCCGACCTTTGGGTTATGAGCCCAACGAGCTACCACTGCTCCATCTCGCGATATTTCGTGTCTCGCAGAAGCTCTTTCCGTTTGACGTGTGCAAAGGTAGGCAATTTTCGCGTTCCGGCCAAATTTTTAATGTTAAAATATATGAATTTAAAAATCCTTGTTGACAATATCGTTGTAAACAGCTAATTTCGCGTCATATAGATATAACGAATAATTATCATCTCAAACCAATAACAAGCGCTTCTCTAATGAACGAACTCAAGGTCGGCAATGTCAAACCCGCGATCAAAATCAGACACGCAAGGCTAAATCTGTTCTACGAAAGCACTCTTTTGAATTTCTTTCTCATCGGGCTCAGCCTCTCCATGATGCTCGCAAGATTCGATAAGGATTCTTATTTGCCGCTGATTTGCACGGGGATATTCGCCGTTATATTTATTTCATACTCCCTTTGGTTCTGGATTGGCAAGGCAAAAACAATCGCGACAGACCATTTCCTATCTGAAATTTCCGGCATATACCTTATATACTGCCTGATTGCCGGGACAATCAACAATCCTTCTCATTGGTGGCGGGATTTCGCCGTCATAGCCGCTATAACGATCTTGCTCGTGTATTGCCTACGCCTCGACCGCGCAAGAAGGGCCGAGAAACCGGAATGACAATATAGTCTCGGGGTAACATCAAAAGAGGTTGTCGCACAGTTTGCGACAACCTCTTTTGATGTGTTATGCGAATGAGTTTATTCAAGTTCCAGCGACGCGAGGATGAACGGGCCTACACCTTTCGCGTCGTTGTCGCGGACAGGTTCGGAAATGTAATACTCAAACGAACCGTTGCGGCGCTCCGATTTCCCGCCGCCAAGTCCGGCCACCGCGCAGCACTTCGTCAGCGAGATAGTTCCTTCGGGATTTGTTGTCACGAAGTTGTCAACGATTCCCTTGTAAGCCTTTAGGCCCGCGTCGCGGTAGTACGGTTCGAGAAGCCCGAGACGCGTCGCGCGGAGAAGGTTGTAGCAGAACATCGCGGAAGCCGTTGCTTCAAGGTAGTTACCCTCCCGGTCGGGAGAGTCGAGCACCTGGTACCACAGCCCGGTCGGCACGTCCTGGTACTTCAGCAGACCGTCAGCCACGGAATGAAGGAGTTTAACAAGCTCCGGGCGCTTCTTATGGTCCTGCGGCATCTGTTCGAGCACGTCTACCAGCGCCCAGAAGAACCAGCCTTCGGCGCGCCCCCAGGCGTGGGCCGACTGGCCGCTCTTCTTATCTGCCCAGAACATCTTTTTCGACTCGTCCCAGGCGTGGCGGTAAAGACCCGTCGCGGGATCATAAGTGTGCTTGGCTACGGTAAGGAACTGCTTCGCTATATCGTCGTAAGCCTTCTTCTGCTCCTTCACGGAAAGATACCCGTTGGCGTATTCAAGGTAGAACGGAGCTCCCATGAAAAGACCGTCGAGCCACATCTGGCTCGGATAAATCCGCTTGTGCCAGAAGCCGCCCTCCTTCGTGCGCGGCTGTTTTCCGAACTGGGCGAAAAGCTGGTCTGCACCCTTTTTATATCTCTCATCCCCCGTCTGACGGTATGCCTCGAGAAGGAGGGTACCGTTCTTGATGTCGTCGAGTTTGAAATCCTCCGGCTTGAAACGGCGGATTGCTCCATCGGCCATAACGCAGGAGTCCATATACGAAAGGGCGTAAGCGTTTATCGAATCAACCTTGTATCGCTTCGCGACATCGAAGAAAGCGTCAAGCTCCGTTCCTACCGAATAAGACCAGTTCAGACGTTTGGAATGGTCAACCTGCCAGCTCAGCGGGTTACGACGCATTTCCGAAAGAGTCATCTTCATCGATAGCGGAAGGTTCTCAATCGTCGGCTGGCCGTTGATAACGAGGTTTTCGAGGCGCACGTCAGCCGTTTTGCCGTTAATCGAATTAGCGCCGGTAGCCACGCCGTCGAAACGGCAGTTTTTCACCTCTATGTTATAGACATTGCATATGTCCTCGAACGCGTCGATTTTGACGCCGTATTTGCTCTTCTTGCAATTGACGTTCTCCAGGAACACGTTGCGCACAGTCGGGGCGAAGTCGCGGCGGCATGCCTCCTTTGACTCGTAGACCAGGTTGATTTTCAGCACGGCCTCGCGGCACTGGCCGACCTCGACGTTGCGGACAAACACATTCTCGATAATGCCGCCGCGGCAGGAGTTGGTCTTTATGCGTATCACGCGGTCCAGGTCGGGTGAGTCCATAACGCAGTTCTCGACGAACAGGTTGCGGTAGCCGCCGGAAATCTCGCTCCCGATCACCACTCCGCCGTGGCCGTTTTTCATCCGGCAGTTTCTGACGATGATATTCTGCGAAGGGATATTCCAGGTACGGCCGTCGCGGTTACGCCCGCTCTTGATCGCGATGCAGTCATCCCCCGTATCGAAGAAGCAGTTCTCAATCAGCACGTTGTTGCAGGATTCCGGGTCGCATCCGTCGCCGTTGGGCCCGTCATTCTGGATATGCACGCCGCGCACCGTCAGATTGTCGCATAGCAGGGGGTGGATTACCCAGAACGGCGAACGGAGCAGCGTCACGTCCTCGATAAGCACGTTCTTACACTTCACCGGATTTACGAGTTGTGGCCTCATACCGTATCCGTCCCCCATCTTGCGCCGGTCGACGGGAACACCGGCCTCGTTCCATTCCATCAGTTTCGGGCGCCCGATGCGCTGGGAGATGATGCCTTCCTCCCATCCGAACTTCTTCGCGCCGCACATGCGCCACCAGTTCTCGTTGCGGGCCCCGCCGTCAATCGTTCCCTTGCCGGAGATGGCGATATTCTCCTCCCCGTAGGCATAAATCATCGGCTGGTAGTTCCAGCAGTCCATCCCCTCCCAGCGGGTGAGCACGAGAGGATATTCCTTCAGGTCGTCGGTAAAGAGAAGCGTCGCACCCTCCTCGAGATGCAGGTCAACGTTGCTTTTAAGGGTTATCGGGCCCGTCAGCCAGGTGCCGGCGGGGATGACAACCCGGCCGCCGCCTTCCGACGAGCAGCGCTCAATCACGCTGTTAATCAGTTTTGTATATAAAAATCCCTCTTTCTTGGATGGCTTGCCGTAGTCAAACAGCTTGTACTCCTTGTCTCGGAATTCAGGCGCCTTGACAGCCTTTTCCACCTGCGGATAGATGGTCGTCCAGGCTGTCGCCGGATCCTGCGCAGCCGCGGCCAACGCCATAATAAAGGCAGACGCGGCCAGTAAGAATTTACGCATGGTCAGATCAGGTTTCAGATTAGGTTAGTTGAACTATATAGATTCGGTCTCGCCGCGAATATACGAAAAAGATAGCGAAAACAACGCCACCGGCACACCCCGGAGTTTGAAAAGTTTGCTTTTGCCGATAATAATGCCTAATTTTGCATCACAACATGACACGAAACACTGAGTAACATCTGATCCATGACTTATCCTGCTTACTTTGTCGCCTTTGACCTGGGCGCGACAAGCGGCCGCACGATTCTTGCGGCGCTCCATAACGACGGGAAACTTACCACCGAGGAAATCAACCGCTTCCCCAACGCCATAATCAACGTCAACGGCTCGTCACACTGGAATATCTACTCTCTTTTCGAGCATATCAAGGACGGCTTGCGCCTGGTAGCACGCCGGGGGATACGCCCCGTATCCGTCGCGGTCGACACCTGGGGCGTCGACATCGCCTGCGTGGCCGCCGACGGCTCGCTCCTCGGACTCCCTGTCGCTTACCGCGACAAGCGTTTCCGCGACGAGAACACCGCCGGTTTCTTCGCCAACGCGATGGGTGCCGACAAGCTCTACTCCGTCACGGGCATACAGGTAATCAACTTCAACACTGTTTTCCAGCTTAACGCGCTGAAGGAAACCTCGGCGATGAAGCACGCCGAGAAAATCGGCTTTGTGCCCGACATCTTATCCTACCTGCTGACCGGCAAGCTCGTTACGGAATATACCATCGCGTCGACCGGCGCTATCGTCAACGCCCGTACCCGCCAGCTCGCCCCTGAAATCATTGAGGCCGCCGGGGCTGACCCCGCTAAATTCGGCCCGATGGTGGCTCCCGGAACGGAAATCGGCATCCTCCGTCCCGAAATATGCGAACAGACCGGAATCGAGCCGGTCCCGGTAATAGCTGTCGGAGGTCACGACACGGCCTCCGCGGTCGCCGCTATCCCCGCCAAGGGGAGCAACTGGGCGTACCTCAGCAGCGGCACCTGGTCACTTATGGGCATCGAAAGCGCCGAGCCTGTCGTGACCCAAAAATCAGCCGCCTATAACATAACGAACGAAGGTGGCGTCGAAGGCACAATCCGAGTGTTGAAGAACATCACCGGCATGTGGATTCTCGAGGAGTGTCTGAAGAGCTGGAAACGCCAGGGAACGGAATATACATACCCCGAGCTCGTGGCTATGGCCGCCGCTTCCGAGCCGTTCAAATGCTTTATCGACCCCGACGACCCCGGTTTCGTAGCGCCGGCCGACATGCCGACGGCCATCATCGAGTTCTGCATGGCAACGGGACAGCCCGCGCCCGAAGGGCACGCCGAGATGGTAAGGTGCATTTTCGAGAGCCTCGCGCTGAAATACCGGGCCGTCCTCGGCCTCTTCCGGGAAGTCTCGGGACAGCCGGTCGACAAGCTGCACGTCATCGGCGGCGGCTCGCGTAACGCCCTGCTGAACCAGTTCACCGCTTCGGCCATCAATCTGCCCGTAATAGCCGGACCGGTAGAATGTACCGCCCTGGGCAACATCCTGATGCAGGCCCGCGCCGCTGGTTATGTCGATTCCCTCGACGCTCTCCGCGAAATCGTCGCGAAGAATGTCGAGACAACCCGCTTCGAGCCTGTCGACCCGCAGTTGTGGGACGAACCGGCCAACCGATTCAACAACCTTAAAAAGAAATAATCCCGAACAGTTACTTAACTATCTATTCACATTACCCATGACAAAAGAATCCATCACAAAGGCTTACGAGATTGCCAAAGAGCGCTATGCCGCCATCGGCGTCGACACCGACAAAGTGCTCAAACAGATGCAGGACTTCCACCTTAGCATGCACTGCTGGCAGGCCGACGACGTCGCCGGTTTTGAAAACCGCGGCGGTTCCCTTACCGGCGGCATCCAGGTTAACGGCAACTATCCCGGTAAAGCCCGCAATATCGACGAGCTGCGCGCCGACGTGCTCTACGCCATGAGCCTCATCCCCGGCAAGCATCGCCTCAACCTCCACGAAATCTACGGCGACTTCGGCGACAAGTTCGTCGACCGCGACCAGTGCTCCGTGGAGCATTTCCAGAGCTGGATCGACTGGGGCCTGGCAAACGGCATCAAGCTCGACTTCAACTCTACCTCCTTCTCCCACCCCAAGAGCGGCGACCTCAGCCTCTCCAACCCCGACAAGGGAATCCGCGACTTCTGGATCGAGCACTCGAAGCGCTGCCGCGCCATCTCCCAGGCTATCGGCGAGGCCCAGCAGGACCCCTGTATCATGAACACCTGGGTTCACGACGGCTCGAAGGACATAACCGTCAACCGGCTTATGTACCGCGAACTCCTCAAGGACTCCCTCGACCAGATTTTCGAGCACAAGTATGACTGGATGAAGGACTGCGTAGAATCCAAAGTGTTCGGTATCGGCCTCGAGAGCTATACCGTCGGCTCCAACGACTTCTACACATCCTACGCCGCCAAGAACAACATGATGATTACCCTTGACACCGGCCACTTCCACCCAACTGAAAGCGTCGCCGACAAGGTTTCCGCCATGCTCCTGTTCGTTCCCGAACTGATGCTCCACGTCAGCCGCCCGATCCGCTGGGACTCCGACCATGTGACAATCATGGACGATCCCACCATGGACCTCTTCAGCGAAATCGTCCGCGCCGGCGCCCTCAACCGCGTACACTACGGCCTCGACTACTTCGACGGCACCCTCAACCGCATCGGCGCTTACGTGATTGGCTCCCGCGCCGCCCAGAAGTGCATGCTCCGCGCGCTGCTCGAACCGACCGAGACTCTCCGCAAGTACGAGCTTGACGACAAGAAATTCCAGCGCCTCGCCCTCCTCGAGGAGTGCAAGAACCTCCCCTGGAATGCCGTCTACGACATGTTCTGCCAGATGAACAACGTGCCCGTCGGAGAATCCTTCATCCCCGAAGTAGAGAAATACGAGCGTGAGGTAACCTCCAAGCGCTAATCCCCCCTGTTGATCTCCGAAAGCACTGATGGAAATCCTCATTGGTCTTCTGATTATAGCCGTCGGCGCGTTCTGCCAGTCGAGTTGCTACGTTCCCATCAACAAAATCAAAGATTGGAGCTGGGAATCCTACTGGATTGTGCAGGGCGTGTTCGCCTGGCTTCTGTTCCCCCTGCTCGGCGCGTTTCTCGCGGTTCCGGCAGGACACTCCCTCGGCGAGCTGTTCGCGGCAAGCGACCCCTTCAACGTATGGATGACAATCCTGTTCGGCGCTCTTTGGGGTGTCGGCGGCCTCACCTTCGGCCTGTCGATGCGCTATCTCGGAGTTGCCCTCGGCCAGTCAATCGCCCTCGGCACCTGCGCCGGGCTTGGCACCATCATGGGGCCCGTGCTGCTCAACATCTTCTTTCCGGAACTTGACGCGCTCTCGTCGCTGACATTCTCCGTGATTCTCGGCGTCGTAGTGACCCTGATCGGCATCGCCATAATCGGTGTTGCGGGTTCGATGAAATCCGCGTCGCTCTCCGAAGAGGAAAAGCGCGCCGCCGTAAAGGACTTCAATTTCCCCAAGGGGCTCGCGATCGCCCTCCTGGCCGGCTTCATGAGCGGATGTTTCAACGTCGGACTCACCTTCGGGGCCGACATCAACTTCGGCTCGCTGACCCCCGCGATGTACCAGACACTTCCGGCGACACTCCTCGTGACGCTCGGCGGATTCGTCACCAACGCGGTCTACTGTTTCTACCAGAACAGCAAGAACCATACCTGGAGCGACTACCGCAAAGGTGCCGTCTGGGGCAACAACCTCCTGTTCTGCGCTCTCGCCGGAGCATTGTGGTACAGCCAGTTCTTCGGACTTAGCCTCGGCAAAGGATTCCTGACCTCATCCCCGACGCTGATGACCCTCTCGTTCTGCATCCTCATGGCGCTCAACGTGGTGTTCTCCAACGTATGGGGTATCATCCTCAAGGAATGGAAGGGATGTTCCCGCAAGACGATTGCCGTACTGATTACCGGCATCGTCGTGCTTGTCATCTCCTGCTTCCTCCCCCAGCTTGTTTAACAAACCAATCATTTAGAAATTAATATATGTCTATTCTTGATAACCGCCCCGGTCTCGCCAAACAGGTTGGCGACGTTGCCGAAGTTGCCGGATACCTCTGGCAGAAGGGGTGGGCCGAACGTAACGGCGGCAACATCACGGTGAACATCACAGAGCATGTTGACGACGCGATCCGCGCCCTTCCCGCGATTGGCCCAAAGACCCCCATCGGCCTCACCCTCCCCAACCTCAAGGGGTGCTACTTCTACTGCAAGGGCACGAACCGCCGCATGCGCGACCTCGCCCGCTGGCCGATGCAGAACGGCTCCGTAATCCGCATCTGCGACGACTGCGCCCACTACGAAATCATCGCCGACGACGTGGTCAAGCCCACTTCTGAACTCCCCTCCCACCTGGCAGTCCACAACTACCTTATCGGTAAGGGCTCTACCTATAAGGCTTCGGTCCACACCCATCCCATCGAACTCGTGGCGATGAGCCATAACCCCGAGTTCCTGAAGAAGGACGTGCTCTCCAACATCCTCTGGAGCATGATTCCCGAAACCAAGGCGTTCTGCCCCCGTGGACTCGGCATCGTGCCTTACATGCTCCCCTCGTCAAACGAACTCGCCGACGCCACAATCAAGGCGATTGACGACGACTATGACGTTGTGATGTGGGAAAAGCACGGTGTATTCTCCGTTGCCGACGACGTGCTCGAAGCCTTCGACATGATCGACGTGCTGACGAAGAGCGCCATCATCTACATGGATGCCCGCGCCATGGGCTTCGTACCCGACGGCATGACCGACGCGCAGATGAAGGAAATGACCGCCGCCTTCAACCTCCCCAAGTAACCCAAGGGAAAGCTGAAAGACTGAGAACTATGGGAGGGATGGGAAAGATGGGATTATTGGGAGCTATGGGAAGGATGGGAGCTATTGGAATATTATCCTTTCCCATCCCTTCCATTCCTCCGATCTCTCCCATCCCTCCCAGTCCTCCTACAACTCCCATCTCTCCCACTTATCCCATTCTTCCCATTTCTTAAATTTGACCGCCCTATGACTCCCGACCAATTTCTGCGACCCAAGGGCAATTATCGCAACCTGATAGTTTACAAGAAGGCCGAGTGTCTTTACGACATCACATTTCATTTCGTCAAAACCTATCTGAGCTATAGCGACAGAACGAATGACCAGATGATTCAGGCAGCAAGATCGGGAAAACAGAACATCATTGAAGGTTCCTCTGCCTCGGTAACATCCCGAGAAACAGAGATAAAGCTATTCAATGTGGCTAAATCGAGCTTTGAGGAATTACTCGCTGATTACGAAGATTATCTCCGTGTTCGAGGCAAAAAGTTATGGGATGAAGAAAAGACACAAAAAGTACGACAGTTTTGCAGAACTCACAATGATTCAGCCCTCTATCGGGAAATCGCTCCACAACGGGATGATTCAACGTTAGCGAACCTCTGCATAACGATGCTCCATCAGGAAATCACGCTCCTTATCAAACTTATGAGCCGGGCTAAAAGAGATTTCCTGCAAAACGGCGGCATCCGCGAAGAGATGTCCCGCGCCCGCCGCTCCTACCGCTCCAACCCCCTCCCTCCTCCACCACCCATTACTCCCACAACTCCCATCCCTCCCACCCTTCCCAAAACTCCCATTAATCCCACCCCTCCCATCTCTCCCACCCCTCCCAATGAAGAAAAAGATATACCGCTCAAAGATTGACTGGTGGGTATGGTGTACCATCGCGTTTGCACTGACGGTTACGATTGTGGCCGGCATCGGAAGCGCGTGGTGGGTTACCGCGGTGCTTGCCGGCAGTATGGCGGCGATGTTCGCTGTACTGATTCTCGGCTGCTGGTACGAAATTGACGGCGATACTCTCGTTGTCTACCGATTCTTCATGCCCCACAGGCTTCCGATTAAGAAAATCAAGGAGGTACGAAAAACGACAGGCTATCTCGCCACAGCCGGGATGTCGTCACGCCGAGTCTCCATCAAATTCGCCGACCGCTCCGTCCTGCGAAGCTCGATGCCCCTCGAAATCTCTCCCGCCGATCGTGACGGCTTCATCACCCACCTCCGCGAAATAAATCCGAGAATCACCATCACCTGACGCTGATTCTCATAAAATCCACGAGGGCGCGCCGACTTCGGCGCGCCCTCGCTTTTTGTTTGTCTCACAAGTATCAGACTTTCCTTATGTATAGTCGTTAAGGCTGATTAGCGGATTACAAGTTTGGCGGATTCGTAGCCTGACACCCTGACAACGTAGACCCCCTTGGCGAGACCCCCTACGTTCAAGGATATGCCGGTCTCTCCAGCCTTGATAGTCTCGGTCATAGCCTGAGAGCCGTTTGCCGCGACTACAGACACCGCCAGATTGTCACTGACCGACCTGCCGAAATCGATATTCACAGGCTCGGAACCATCTGTAACAGTAGGACGCACACTCAACGCTAAGGCATTTTCAGCCACATTTCGCACCCCCGCAGTCAACTGGCTGATGGGATATATCCATGACTGATATGAATAGCTCTCATCGGATATTTCGGACATGAGGTATATATGTTCAGAGCTAAGACGGAAAAGCGTCACTTCTTTATCGTTAAACATGCCGCCACCGAAGTCAAACTCACCTTTCTTCACGCCGCTCTCATCATAGAGTTCTATTTTCTTAGAGTCTTCCGAAGCGACAAGGTATTCAAACTTCTCATCATCATCGAAGAGATATTGCGTGAACCGAAACTCATATTCCGAATCGGACTTTTTGAATTTAATCCGTAACGGCTTGCCTTTAAGAGGAAATTGGCGAATTTCGCTAAGAGCCGGAGTGTAAATCCTTACGTTATTGCCATCGACAACTGATAGCAGACAACTACCTTCACCTTCATTGTCAACATAAGGCCTGGGACAGATATCCACAGCACCATCCCCGACCTTAATCACCGGCTGCTGCGCTGAGGTCGGCATGGCGCCGAATCCGGCCAGAAACGGTAGCGCCATAAGTAGTATTTTTCTCATAGAGAAATTAAATTTGTGTCGGCGACCGCCCTCACTCGCTGACATTCATAGGGATATAAGAAAAGCGTAGGACGGTGTTTCACTGATTATCTGATTCGAGGCATCGCCAAACGCCCAATACGCAAATAAACAGTCCGCTCCCACGCCTAATCGAATATCGATACCCCCTTGTCGGGGAGCGGATATACGACAAGCATGAGCGTTCTGACTGCTTATCCCTGCGTATTCAAGAACTGGCGATTTTCGAATCAAGGATTAAGCAAAAACGCTTCTCTGAAATGTCTGATTCGGAATCAATCCGAATCAGCCGCAAATATACAATTATTATCCGAGAATAAAAAGCCGCGACTTAAAAATTTAAGACGCGGCTTTAAAGCAGAGGTGAATATGACTAAAATTAATCCTCTTTCGCTAAATTCGTAAATGGCAGTTAATTGACTGCAATTATTTGAGTTTGTAGACCTCGGTACCGGCGAGGAGGACGCAGCCGGTGCCGTAATCGTCAAAGTCGGGCTTGGAGTCGTAAGCTACAGGCTGGCCGTCCTTGGGCTCCTTGCCGGTTCCCTGAACGAAGCCTATGTAGCCATCGGGGTGTATCGCGTCGTTGACGATGGCGTTCCAGGCCTTGGTTACGACGGGGAGATATTTTTCCCGGTCAAGGATGCCGTTATTGATACCCCACGCCATACCGTAGACGAAGAGCGCGGTGCCGGTAACCTCCTTGCCGCCGAAGTGGTCCGGATCGTGGAGCGAGACATTCCAGAAACCGTCCTCGCGCTGACACTTGACGAGAGCCTCACACATAGCCTTGAGGTCCTTGATATACGCGGCGCGGTGGGGGTCGTCGGCAGGGCTCTCCTCGAGCACCTTGACGAGCGCTGCGACAACCCATCCATTGCCGCGGCTCCAATAGCAGTTCTTCCCGTTAGGCTCCTTGTAAGGGGGCACGAAATCCTTGTCGCGCCACCACAGGCCCTCTTTCTCGTTGTAAAGACCTCCGGCAAGAGTGTTGCGCGACCAGTTGTACATATCCCATGCCTTTTCGTAATAGCGGCGGTCGCCGGTATCATGCCCCATCTTAGCCAGCAGAGGCATCCCCATCTGTATCGCGTCGATCCAGGTCCAGTCTTCTACCTGGGGAGTGTTGATGAGCATATTCATATTGGCCTTGGTCTTTGTCAGCATCTTGGGCTCGGGAGTGAGGCGGTAAAGGTCGACATACGTCTGCCCGGCGCAATAGTTATCGGCGTTACGGGTCGTGGTGTCGTCACGGCGGAAACCCCAGTTATGTTTCTCGCCCCAGTCGTAGGCGTAATCGTAGTAGCGGTTGTCGGGATAAATCGAATAGAGTGCCATAAGTCCCTCGAAATAGACGCCGCGGGTCCAGATATTGGCCTCATAGACCTTTTTGCGGGAATAGTAGGGGATTGTCACTCCCGGGTCGGGATGTTTCTTGAGATAGTGGTCGTTAACCTTGACGAGGGTTTTGAGAGTCTGTTCGCGGGGAGGGAGCTGTTCAGCCGCTCCGGCAGGCAAGAGACAGAGGGCACCCAGCAAGGCGAGCATCGTTTTCTTCATGATTATGATTGGTTTAGGTTATTTTTTAGATGGAATTACTTTCCGCTTCTTCCCGAGAGATAGAGCGGGGTAAGGGTGACTTTGGAATTAAGCCCGGAGGGAGCCACGGGCCACGTTCCGAAATCAAACTTCCTGGCGTTCGTCACCGAGGCGATATTCGCGTCCTTGAATTTACGCCATTCGATTCCGCGGCGTTCATAGTCGGCGATTCTGTTTGCCTGGAGGTTTGTCACATCAATTTCAAGCTGATTCTCTCCGGACCGCAGGAAATCTCCGATACGGACTCGGAAAGGAACCGCCCACACTGTCGGCGCCTCACGGCCATTGACCTTAACTCTCGCCGACTCGCGGACATCGCCGAGGTCGAGCTCCCAGTCGTCGGCATCCGCCGGATTGTCGAGGTTGAATTTAACGGTGTAACGTCCAGTCGCAACATTCACGCTCGCCAGGGAATCCGGAAGCGCGCACCATTGCGTCAGTGTATCAGTCATGAAGGTTCCCTCGATTGGAGGCTCCGATTCAGGGAATGATATACTCCATCCCCGGCCGATTTCTATCGGATTACCTTTTCGCTCGACATATCTCCACACCTCAGCTCCGGCTTCTCCGGGGAAGGTCTTTAACAGCAGTGACTCTCCCGGCGCAAGCTGCAGACGGACCCGGTAACAGCCGGAATTATCCCTCGTATCCTCCGCACGCCCTTTCAAGCCTGTCAGGGGGTCGAAAATCATGGCGGAACCGGCGGAATGAGCCAACGGCATAAAGCCATTTACCTCCTTGTCGGAAAGATTGGCTATAAAATAATTATGACCGCCGGCCTCGTTCTTGCGGCGCACCATGCGCAGGCCCGCGTCGCGCCGCATAAGTTCGGGAGCGACACCCACATGCGACAGCCCCTCTGGAATGTTCGGGGCGACAATAACACCCTTGGCTTGTTTCAGGTGCGACAGCGCAGTCGCCATCTCCCCGCGGCGGCCTTCAAGCCGCGACAGGCCGGGAACATCCGACGGCAACCCTCCGGCAAAAACTACCGACGCTCCCTGCGAGGCGAGTCCGGCCAGCTTTTCAACAATCCTCGGCTCCATCAGTTTCGCGTCAGGAACAACAAGACCGCGGTAAACCGTTCCTCCTTCCGTGCGGAGGCGTCCGTCAGGCTCTACTGTAAGGGTTTCGACGAAGCGGTCCGAGATATAATCGCAATCATATCCCGCCGAAATAATCTCATTGACAGCCCGCTTCACGTCAGGCATGCGGCGGTCCATCTTATGTATGTCGAACATCAGATAGGGGTTGCCGGTCTGGGCGTACCATACATCCTCAATCGGGAAATATAACAGGAAGTCGTTGTCGGGTTCGCCCGCGGAGAGAAACGCCTGGGTCCGTTCAAGGTATTTCATAAGACCTCCCGCATCCTTCCATATCGAGTTTGTCGGCGACATGTTGATTGACGCGTAGAACATCCACCCCGGGAACTCAACCCCCTTCGGGGAGTAAGGCGCTCCATGGAAATAAACGTGGTTAACGCCCGAACAGAGCATCTGGTCGAGTTCGGGTTTGCAGCGGGCAAGCGACGTATGGAAATGTTCCGTGAGCCAGGTAAGGGTCTCGGAGGAGGTCAGCCGCTTCCCGGTCAGATGCGCGGCGGAGGATGCGAATTTCAGCACCGCCGGATCGGCGTCGCTCGGACGGGAGTCCCCGTTGCGCACAAGCCCGGGTATGTCGAAGTCCGTCTGTCCGAAAGACTCACACTCCGGAATATCGACATCTGCGTAAATGTTGATTATATTGGCGGGCGACCCGTGCGACTGGTTGCGGATTCGGGCCCCTTTGGCATGCGCCCAATCAATCCAGGGGCGGGTAAAATTATCTTCAAGCATACGGGCGAGCGTGAACCGATAGTCGCGCACAACTCTGCGGCGGATATCCGACGCGTCCTTTTCGTTGACAAATTCAGGTATGTAGTCCTCGAGCAGGTAACCGTGGTCAGCCGCGAACTCCTCAAATATGTTGTCGGCCCAGTCGGAACCGTAGACCTCGTAGCTGTCGTTAAAGAAACTGTCGGGCACAGGCGCGCCGCTTTTGGCGAAAGCCCGGTCGAATTTGCCGAGGTAGCGCTTTACCGCTATGCTGTCATAATGGTTGAGTACAAGCCCTTCGCCGCCGGGAGCCGCGCGCTTCACTTTCTGGAAAGTCCGGCCGCTGAAAACGGCGTAGATTTCCCATACCCCTTTCGGGAGCTTGCAGTCAAGGACGGAGTCGTTTTTCATTTTGTCCGTAAGGTTCAGCCGCTTCCCTTTGTCTGAAACGGCGACAACCCGTTGCAAGCGAGCCACCGGGCGCTGCTTGGCATCGGAGGGGATGATATTCGGTTTGATCTTCTTCCCACCTTCGACCGAAAATCGCTCGACAACGCGCTTTCGGGCGCTGAAATCGGTCGTCACGTCAGGGCCCCCGAAAGGCCAGCCGGTCCCGTTGTTCATGTCGACCTGGAGCCCGAGACGGTCAGCCTCGCGGGTGGTATGGGTAAGCATTTCCATCCACTTGTCAGACAGATACGGTATGTCGTTGGCCTCGTTCCCCTTGACACCGTAAATCGGGGTGATTTCGACGCCGCCGAGACCTTTGGCGGCAAACTCTTCCAGATTGTAGGTCAGCCCCTCGGGGTCGACGGCGCTGCCGAGCCACCACCAGCGGACGAATGGCCGGTTCTCGACAGTCGGTTCATACCAGTCGGTCGGAGCCGCGGCAGATGCCGCGATGGATGCGCCCAGAAGGGCGCAAAACAGATATTTTGATTTCAGATGTTTCATAATCAGGGGCGCTGGAGAGTGACAGCCATAAGTCCGACAATAACATCATTCGACCGGGTAACTACCTCAAGCGACGCGAGCTTGCGCTTCGGGTCCGCGGGTATGTCAAGGACAACGCCCGCTCCGCCATGTATCGCGCGCTCCGGCTCCCCGGTTCCCCCGTCAAGCAGCTTGCCGCTCTTGCGCAGCATACGCAGCTCCTCGCTCAGATTGCGGCTCACCTTACCGCTCATCAGATGTAGCCGGTACGGCGGAAGCTGTCCTGGCTTGAGGGCGAAAGCGTAATCGTCATAATAGAAATCCTGCTCGATCGGAGCCCAGTTGTCGGGGTTCACCAGCGGCTGCTCAGAACAACCGCCGTCGGCATATCTGACGCGGAGTATTCCGTTCTCGATGTCGGTCTGCATATGGTTGGTGGTTCCTGCGAGCACGACATAAATGTTCGACGCCTTCCCCGACAGCTTTACCGACGCTGAATCGGGGAAGTTATCCCATAAAGAGGTGAACATCACGTTGCGTCCCTCGGAAGCCATACGGAACGGAATCCCTATTTCAGTACGAAGAATCCCCTTGTTGGCTTTCAGCACCTCGCGGAGCAGGGAATCGTTAATCTCAGCCGTGAGCTTCGGATGGCACCACTCCCCTATCCCCTGTTTGGGAATCTGGAGCGTAGTAACCGCGGGCCTCGGCGACAGATACTCGTTCTCGAAAATATCGGAAACGTTGGAGTTGTAACTCTTTGATATATCAACCGTCTCGCACTTCTTCGGCTCAATATTGCCGAAACCGTTCTCGGCGAAACGCGGTCGCTCCATTGAGGCCACTTCGGGCTTCCAGTACGCGAGGTTTCCCCCGGCGTATTCCTCGAACCTCACCGCCCCTTCGCAGCGGGTCTTCCCGGTAGCCGTGAATTTCGGAGCCTCACCGGTTACAAGCCTTACGTCAAGCCGCGGCGCGTCCCCGGCGACAAACTCTATGCGGGGAAAGCCTACCGAATTGGCAACGCAGGCAAACTCGACAGGCTTGCCGTTGACCGTCACCGACTTCACTCCGGCACCAGGAAGTACCATTCTGACAGACGTACCCGCCGGATAGCGGTTCTCGATATTGTATGCCACCGTATCGGCGCTGCGTTTGAAGCTGTACGCGATATCGGGGAGGGATACGGAAGCTTCGTTCCAGTCGACAGGGAAGCCGGGAATGAGTTCGACCTGCTTCTTAAGCAAGTCGGGGCGGATACCCCAAAGCCCCTCGGTCAGAGCGCGGCTCCATACCCCTATGGGGTCCGCGAAGTCGCGGTAGCATTCGTTGCGCTCGGCATCGAAATGGCTGATCTGCCCGAAATTCAAGGGGGAAGCCCCGGTGTACATATTATCAATCATTACACCTTTCATCAATCGGTACGCCTCTTCGGGCCTGCCGGCCTGCCAGTAGGCCAGAGCCGTATGCATTACCTCGGCGATGGCGACGTTGTTGATACTCCAGGAGTATGGTTTCCAGTTGGTAGTGGAAATAGTATAATATTCGCTGCCGTCCCGGTCGGTCATCACGGGGATATGCGGTATGCAACTGTCGACGTAGCAGGTGGCCGCATAATTCTTCAGCGGGTCGGCAACCTCGGAGTCAATCGCGTGGTAGATAGTCCACAACGCGGCATTGTCGTGAACTCGTTGCAGCCCCATAAGGTCCTTGTACTCTGCCCAATGCCCTTTGTCGTCAAGCCAAAGCACCGATTCTATGGCTTTCCGTATCCCCTCCGCCTCATCGCGGTAAGGTGTCGGGTCCTCCCCTATCGTTTCGGCAATTTCCGCCGCCAGCTTGTTGGCGAAATGGTTGTATGCCGAGGAATGGGTGACGGCGCCTCCGTTGTAGTAAAGAGCGTCGCTGGCCCAAATGCAGCAATACGCGTCGTAAAGATGGTCGCCGTCAGGGTCGAAATTACGTTTTTCCCAAGCAAGATGACGCTTTATGACGGGCCAGAAGGCGCGCATCGCGGCAGTGTCGCCCGTGTGGCGGAAATGGCGGAGCAGTGCGTCAGCGTAAACCATATTCATATCGTAATGCGACATCTCCTCCATCTTTCCGGGGCGCCGGCAGATATATCCATCGCTGTAAAACGATGTGCCCCACCGTTTTTCGGCTCTCGCAAGATTCAGCACGGAGTCCTGGTTGGGCTGTGGCAACACCGGCGGAATGGTCGTCACCTGGTTGGAAGCGTAGGTGTTGAAGTGGGTACGGGCGCGGTCGTGCCAGCCAATCGCGTCGCCGACATAGGCCCCGCGCCAGCCAAGGTGCGGCGTGCGCCACCCGATAGCGCCATGAAGCCACGCCTGCCCGCTCCATATTCCGTCGGCGGCCACGGCGAGCGCTCCGCCAAGCGGGTTAAGCCACGGGTCGGGAGTTGACATACCGAAGCCCGACGCGAGTTCCGAACGCTCTGCCTCAGCTTTTTCCATCAGCTCAGCGGCATTACGCACGGCGGCTTTTGACGTCGGAGGGAACAGCGCTATGCGGCGCGTCTCTCCCGCGGGAATCTCTATAACACCCTCTATTGCCGGCAACTCGTTAACTTTCAAATCCTTCACGGGAGCTACAATCGTCAGCGTCTTGCGCTCTTTCGCCCCGTAGCCTACCCGGATGGTATCTCCGCTGACCGCGAAGGTGTTCCCCTTGCAGTATTCCGGCTTCAGGTCAAAGCAGGTTGGATCGTCAACGCCGAGATCGCCTTCGCGCCAGAATTTCTTCTCGGCGACACCGCCGAAACGGAACCCTACGGAAACAGGCTTGTCGGTAGTGTTATGAAGCGCCCATAGAGCCGCGTCATCCGAGCGGAGCACCTGCGCCTCGACCTCGACGCCCCCCTGGGAATAGTCCATCCGTCCGGGGGTATAGCGGGCCGCGCAGTCACCTTTCGGGAGGGTAAGCCTCAGGTTGCCACCCATTCTCGGCAGGTAGATGCCGAATTCGGGCATGTCGCTACACTCCATTCTGAACCCGGAATGAGCGCCGTAAAGGGCTCTGTTGAATTTCACCTTGCCGTTCATCGCCACGACAGAGCTTCCGCCGTCAGGCCGGTAATGCAGCTCGCGGGGAGCAGGAGCGGCAAAAACCGCCGCGGAGAACAGAATCCCCGTGGCGGCAGATATGACGTATTTGCAACTGAATTGTTTCATCAGCCGTGATTTTCAATGGTTTGATATAGACAATACGGGGAGAGAGGACCCTTGGAGCGGAATCAGGGAAGGGGCTTGATACCCTCCCAGCGCACATCCCATGTGCCATCTTTGGGGAAGCCGGGATTCTTCTCCTCGCATCCGTCCCATCCGGCGGTCATCAGGGCGACAGCCGTCAGCAGTCCGCCGTTACCAGGCAGATAGCAGCGCAGGCGCTTGTCCTGGTAGTTATGGCCGTTGGGAAGATAGGTATTGGTGCGCTTGTCCATCAGAAGGGCGTTAAGGGCGCGTTCGGGCTGTCCCAGACGGACGGCGTTCATAGCGGTCGTCGGATAGTCCCAGCCCCAGGTTCGGCCCCACTGCCAGTTGTCATAAATCCAGTCAAAAGTATTCAGCATCAAGTCCTCGCGCACCAGGGGCGACTTCGGGAGCACGCCGAGAGCGGCAAGAACGGCCATATGGTCGGAGGTAAAGCGGGTATCCTTGTAAGTCTCGAGGGCGGTTTCGGCGGCGAGATACAGGGAGTCCTGGGCGGCGAGAGGCGACATCTTGTCGATTATCTCATCCCATTCAAGGTTACGGCCCTCCCCCTTGCGCTCGCGCCACTTCTGCGCGGTCGAAAGAGCGAAATGCCAGTACGACAGCTCGAAAGGCGGGTTTACCGTCTCAGCGGCGCGGAGGGTTTCCTGGGCCGGGATAGCGCCGCGGAGAACGTATCGGTTACCCATGCCGTCGTATTCAGCGAAAGAGGTCATGAATTTGGCGGTCCCCTGCACCAGGTCGTAATACTTGTTTATTACGGAATCTGTCGGGTTGGCGCGGTAAAGCAGCTCGGCGAGATAAATCAGATGAGGCTGCTGCCAGATCAGGAACGAGCCGACCTTTGAGGGGGCTTCCGTCCCGGAGGGGTCGGTCATCTTCATCCAGCGAAGCCCCTCGAATCCCTGGCGGTTGGCGATTTCGGCGGCAACGGGAGCGACGGACTCATACCAGGGGAGAGTGCGGGCGAGAAGGTCTTCGTGGCCGTAAAGGGCGAACTGTGCCTGGTGCCACCATATCATTTCTAGATGGAACTTCCCGAACCACGAGTTATAGGTCAGGCCCGTTTCCTGCGGAGGGGTCGGGGCAGCGCACTGCGTCGCGAGAAGGTACTGCGACAGAACCACTCTGCGTTCCAGTTCCTTGGCGCGTGGGTCGGTGCAATGGCTGAAGTCAACCACTCCCCCCTTGTTCCAGAAATTGGTCCAATATTCGGCTGATGCCTCGGCGGTCTCCTTTGCGGAAGGGGCGGCAGAGACCGGCTTATCGGGTGAGAATGTTGCGGTTATCGTCCACTCCTTCGCGGTCGGAGTGACCGTCACGGCGTTAGCTCCCGTAAGCTGCGGAACCGCAGCGTTGGTGTATGCGAGGTTGATGTAATAGGAAGTGGAATCGAGGTTATGGCGAATCAGCGCATGGCTGGCGTCCGCTTCCAGGATTTCCGTGGTGTGAAGCGAGTCCTTGTCCCAGGCGCACGCGTCGTCGCTATGCCCCCCCGTCGGGTACGGCAGGCGCAGACGTACAGGCAGAAGCGCCTCGGAGGAGATGCTCGCGGCTACCATGTCCGCGTCGGGATGGCAGGTGGTGCTTACCGATACCGGCTTGCCGTCGACGGTGAAGTTGGAACGGATTTCCCCCTTCATCAGGTCGAGGGTCTGGTCTATGTTGTTGACGCAGGAGGTATCGAGGTCGGCGAACCCGAGGGCACCGAGATGTAGGCGGTGAGGATTCACTCGGTACCAGTTGGCGGCATCCTTGTTGCGCCCAGCCTCGTTGAACTGCACCGAATAAGGTTCCTGGCGGCCGCGCCCGAAATCGTAATCCTTGAGCGTTTCGTCATGGGTGAATTTCTCGGGATTCGGGAAAGAGTGCCAGCCCCAATGGCTCTGCGTCCCCAGGGGCACACCCTTGCTGTACAGTTCCGGGAAGGTCTGAAGGCCGGTCACGTCAACCGTGAACGCGAAACCGCCGTTGCCGACAGTCAGCGATGCCAGGGTGTCGATTTCTGTGATTCTCGGATTGTTGCGTTCAAGCAGAGCAACGCGGTCGATAGCGGTTGACTCTGATTTACAAGCAGCCAACGCCGCTACAGCCGGAACAGCCGCCGCGAGCAGATAGTGAATCCTACTTCGGGTCATTAGAAAAAAGTGAATACGGTTTTAGATCAGGTTTGCAATTTCCGGCAAAGTTAACCATTTTTCGCAAAATAACCCAAAAACCGACACGCAATATATAACGAGCGGTCCCAGGCGCCCTATTTGTTATTTGTTTTGCGGTAGGCCTGGCAGGGATGGCAACTGCTGCCGTCGAAGCAGTGGGTGCAGACCCGTTCCTTAGGAAGGCCGATTGACGCGATGAGATCCTCCATCGTATTGAACTGCAATGTGCTCAGGCCCAACTGGCGGGCAATCTCCTTGACCATCCGCTCATATTCGGGGGTACCGGCTGTCGAGTATTGGTCGAGCTTGGCGGCATGGTCCCCCTCGAAATCCTGGATTATACGGCGGGTGATAAGTTCGAGGTCGCTTTTCGACGACGTAAAGCCGATGAAAGGACATCCGTAGACAAGCGGCGGGCAGGATATACGGGCGTGCACCTCGGTCGCGCCGGCATCGAAGAAGGTCTTGACGTTGTCGCGAAGCTGGGTTCCGCGCACAATCGAGTCGTCGCAGAACACAACTCGCTGGCCTTTGAGCAGCGCGGCGTTCGGAATCAGCTTCATGCGGGCAACGAGATCGCGGCGCGACTGGTTGCCGGGGGTAAAGCTGCGGGGCCATGTGGGGGTGTATTTGAGCACAGCGCGACGATAAGGCACCCCGTGGCCTTCCGCGTAACCGAGAGCGCATCCGACTCCGGAATCGGGGATACCGCAAACGCTGTCGGCCTCGGTCTGGTCCTTGCGCCCCATAGCCTTGCCGACCGCCTCGCGCATCGCCTCAACGTTGATGCCGTCGTAAGTACTGGTGGGGAAGCCGTAATAAACCCAAAGGAAAGAACAAATCTGCTCCCGGCCCGCGGGCTCCTGAAGCACTTCCATACCTTCGGGACGCAGACGGACGATTTCGCCGGGCCCGAGACTGCGGACAACGGTATATCCGAGATTCTCAAACGCGCCACTCTCGCCCGTGACTGCATAGCCGTCGTCATTGCGTCCGATAACGATAGGCGTGCGTCCGAGATAGTCGCGGGCCGCGATGATGCCGTCCTCAGTCAGGACAATCATCGAACAAGACCCCTCGATTTTACTGAAAACGAGATTGATACCCTCGACAAAATCCGCCCCCATGTTTATCATCAGGGCCACTACCTCGGTCTGGTTGATATTGTTTGCCGACAGTTCGCTCAGGTGCATTTTCTGCTCGAGAAGCTCGTCGGCGAGTGCGCGGAGGTTGCCGATTTTGGCAACGGTGGCCACCGCGTAACGGCCGAGATGAGAGTTGACGAGTATGGGCTGCGGATCAGTGTCACTAATCACTCCGATGCCGGTATTGCCGCGGAAGCCGTCAAGCTCGTCTTCGAATTTTGAACGGAAATAGTCTCGTTCGATGCTGTGAATCTTGCGATTAAACCCAAATTCCCGGTCGAAAGTGACCATTCCGGCACGTTTGGTGCCAAGATGGGAATTATAATCTGTACCATAGAAAACCTCATTTGCACAAGGTCTGCGCGAAACAGCGCCAAAAAAACCTCCCATAGGATGAACTTTTAATAAGCCGCGAAATTACAATTTTTTTGAGAAATATACCAATACCGGTGAAGCAAGTTTAACAATATGTCCCGTGCCGTTTTGTTAACGGATATAACATCTGCGCGAAACGGCGGCATACGGCAAAAGAGGTTTGTCGGTATTGAGTTTTTTGCGTAAATTCGCGAGCGGAAATCGCCACAGTGCCATTCAATTTTTTTCACCGGCATATAGACGACGGCCCACCGCGCCGTCAAAACACCGGAGACACAACCTTAACTGATTCACATCATGAAAATCCTGCCGACCCTTTTCGCGGCTATCGCCTTACCCTTCTGCGCCGCTGCCCAGACTTACGAGGCCAACGACACCGTCACCGTATTCATGATCGGCGACTCGACCATGGCCAACAAACCCCTCACCAAGGAGAACCAGGAACGCGGCTGGGGCCAGATGCTCCCGATGTACCTCACAGGCCCGGTAAAGGTTGACAACCACGCCGTCAACGGGCGGAGCAGCAAGAGCTTCATCAACGAAGGACGCTGGGACAAGGTTATGGAGAAACTCCGCCCCGGCGATTACGTCATAATACAGTTCGGCCACAACGACGAGAAGCCCAAGGCCGACCGCCACACGGATCCCGGCTCGACCTTTGACGACAACCTTCGCAAATTCGTAAACGAGGCCCGCTCGAAAGGCGCGACCCCTATTCTGATGAACTCCATCGTCCGCCGCAACTTCCCTGACCAAAACGGAATCGCGGCCGAGGAAACCGACGACAAACAGAAATCTGTCGAAGCCTGGAAAGTTGACAATCCCGCCGAGGGAGAAATCCTCGTCGACACCCACGGCGACTATATCGTCGCGCCGAAAAACGTCGCCAATGAGCTGGCTGCGTTCTTCATCGACATGAACTCGGCGACCCACGAGCTGGTACAGAATCTCGGCACGGAACGCTCTAAGGCCCTCTTCATGTGGATTCCGGAAAACACCTACGAGTTCTGCCCCAAGGGAAAGATCGACAACACCCATCTCAACATCAAGGGCGCGATACAGGTTGCCGGACTGGCGGTTGACCGCCTGGCCGCCGAAGTTCCCGGATTCCGTCGGTTCGTGCGTCCCGAAGTCTATAATCTGAAATAAGTCCACACAACCTAATCCTATCACCTAATCCTATACCTGAATGAGAAAGAAATCCATCCTCCTCGCGACGGCCGCCGCGCTCGCGGCGTTCGGATCGCAAGCCAAGGATTACGTCCTGACCGACTATAACGTCAGCACTGACAGCACGATCGTGCAGACCGCCGCGATCCAGGCGGTAATCGACCTGGCGGAAGCCGAAGGGGGCGGTACAGTTGTAGTCCCCAAAGGGACCTTCCTCTCCGGTGCGCTCTTCTTCAAACCCGGCACCAAGCTGCACCTCGTCGAAGGCGCCGAGATAAAGGGCTCCGACGACATCGCCAACTTCCCCCTGATACCCTCCCGAATGGAGGGGCGCAGCATATATTATTACGCGGCGCTCATCAACGCCTACCACGTTGACAATTTCGAAATCACAGGCCCCGGCGTAATCAACGGCAACGGGCTCAAATACTGGCAGCAGTTCTGGGACCTCCGCGCCGAGCGCAAGAAGGAGGGACGCTCCTGCACCAACCTCGAGGTACACCGCCCGCGCCTCGTGTTCCTCTGGGGGTGCGACAAACTGAAACTGTCGGGCGTGAACCTCCGCAACTCCCCCTTCTGGACGACGCACCTCTACCAGTGTGACAACGTGCTGATCGAGAACTGCCGTATCGAGGCTCCCCGCGAACCGGTGCGCGCCCCGTCGAGCGACGCTCTTGACCTCGACATGTGCCGCAACGTGACAATCCGCGGGTGCTATCTCAACTGCGACGACGACGGCGTCTGCATCAAGGGGGGCAAAGGCGTATATGCCAACCGCTCGATGGAAAGCGGCATCGTCGAGAACATCCTGGTAGAGGACTGCGTGTTCGGCCCAAACCTTCACGGAGTGCTGACAATGGGCAGCGAGTGCGTCCACGCTAATAATATCCTTCTGCAGAACTGCCGCCTGGAAGCGAAGTGCGCCCTCCTGCGCCTGAAAATGCGCCCCGACACCTATCAGATTTACGAGAATATCACTGTAAAGAACGTTACCGGCACCTGCGCCACGGTCATCGACATGAAGCCCTGGAAGCAGTTCTTCGACCTCGAAAACTCGGGAGAGGAGCCCTCGGCAATCGTCCGTAACATCCTGATGGAGAATATCGACGTCGAATGCAAGACATTCGGGACCATCGCCGGGAACCCCGCCGACAAGGTCAGCAACTTCGTGCTCCGCGACATAAAGGCACAGGCCCAGGACCCGACTTTCACCTGCGTGTATCCCGAAGTCGTGCTTGAAAACGTAACCCTCAACGGCAAGAAGCTGACTAATCCCGCGAAATAAACCGCAATCGCGCGATACGCTTCGAGGCCGCGGTTACCGGGTAATGCTTCGAGCACCTGATACCGCACAGCCACAGCACCTTATCCCCCGCCAATAACACCCATTGGCGGGGCTTTTCATTATCAGGCACTTTCGCGTCCTTCATAAGTTTCGACAACAGTGCGGTCCCCTTCATCCCGAACGGGGCGATACGGTCCCCCATACGGGGATGGCGGAGCGTCAGTTGGCCGCCAAGCGCAGCCTCGTCAAGCCAAATCGTCCCGGGGCCTACATTGCGGTCAAAGGCCGCTGCGGGAAGCAGTTCCGCTTCAACCACCTTGTCCCCCAATTCGATAACAACCGGCTTCCCGGCTTTAAGATTCTTCAAATCAAAGGAAACCACATCTCCCTCGGCCCTCTCCCCGCATAGCAGTACAAGCCTTCCGCGGTCAAGCAGAAAGCGGCGGTGGCCGAAATCAAAGTAACGGCCACTCTCGGAAAGCGAGGCGACAACCCGGATGGCTGCGTCCGGGCCCCCTTCGCACCCGGCGACCTGTTTCATAAACCGATACAGCAGGTTTGCCCCCATCCCGCCGCCGTAATCAGCAAGAAGCTCCGAGACCCGTATCTCATCTCCGAGAATATACTTAACCCCCTCCCGGTCAACAAGCGCGGCGAGCAGGTCGTAATCAGAGCGCAGGTTCTCCATTGTGCGCCTCAGCCCTTTGGACGCCGAGGGGAAGTCGCGGTGAAGCGCGGGGAGGACGTTCAGGCGCAGCTTGTTGCGCTTTACGTCATCGACCAGGTTCGAGCTGTCGGTCACATAATACAATCCAGCCTTGTCAAGGTACTCTATTATTTCCTGACGCAAGCAGTCGAGCATCGGGCGCACAAAGATGCCCCGCCGTTCCGGGATGCCGCACAAACCTTTAAGCCCCGTTCCGCGCAGGGCGTTCATCAGGAATGTTTCCTCCCGGTCGTCGGCATGGTGGGCTATGGCGATAAAGCCTAATCCCAATTCGGCGGCAATCCGCTCGAACCATTCGTAACGTAGTTCGCGGCACGCCATTTCCAGCGACTCCCCGGTCGCGGCGCGGCGCTCGCCGACATTGAAATCGACCGACACAAAGCGACATCCGAGCCTTGCCGCGACCTCCTCCGCATGGCGTGCGTCGCGGTCACTCTCCGCGCCACGCAGATGGAAATTGCAATGAAGCGCCGCGCACTCCCATCCGAGAGAGCGCATAGCGGCCAGGAGCGCCACGGAATCGGCACCCCCGCTCAGAGCTACCCCGGCGGTCAGTCCGTCGGGCGAAAGCCCGTGCCTTTTGAAAAATGACGCTACCCGCTGTTCAACCATCAGGGATTCAGAAGGTCGGGGTTGAAGTAGTCCATAATCCCGTTGGAGTGCTCCAGGAGCAACGCGCCCGGCCCGGTGGGGTCTTCCTGGGCGGAAGCCTCATAGCAGCTTATCGCCTCGGCCTTGTCGCCGAGCTTCCACATCAGCTTCCCCTTCTCGGCAAGGAGGACGGCGAGGAGCGCGTCGCCGCGGGAGTCGAAATTCTCCCTCATCTTCAGCTCGTCGATAAACGGCTGGAGCTTTTCCAGAGCATCAGTCGCGCTGTTTTCGGCAATAATTTGTTTAATTTTTTGAAGAGTGACCATAATTTCTTACTTTTGACGACACAAATTTAGCAAAACATCCGCAAATATGCGCCGAATATTTCTCATTTCTATACTTATAACAATCGCCGCGCGGCTTTGTGCGGCCGATCCGACGCAGACCAATTACTCCGCCGACGACTGCCTCGGGACCGCCAGACCATACCCGACACCCGAACAGCTTATCGAGACCCCCGACTCGCTCACCCCGGTATTCATCAACCACGTAGGAAGGCACGGGGCCCGTTTCCCGTCCTCCTCGACCTCGGTTGAGAAGCTCCTCGACCACCTAAACGCCGCCGACTCCGCAGGACAACTAACACCCCTCGGCAAGTCTGTGCTCGAAGCGGCCAGGATGGTAGCCGAGGCATCCCACAACCGATGGGGCGCGCTTGACTCGCTCGGCATGGCCGAACAGCGCGGAATCGCCTCGCGCATGTTCCGCACATTCCCCACCCTCTTCCGCGAGCAGAAGGTTAACGCGATAAGCTCCTACGCGCCGCGCTGCGTGATGTCGATGTACGAGTTCACCCACCAGCTCGACCGCCTCAACAACCATGTCGAAATCCGCACCTCCGCCGGGCGCCAGAACTCCCCGCTGATGCGCCCCTTCGACCTCGACAAGGCGTATCTCGAATGGCGCGGGGAGAAAGCCTGGGAGGAGCCGTACAACATGCTCTACGAGACCGCCGTCCCGACAGCTCCCGCCCGACGGTTCATCAACGACCCCGGGATGGAATCGTCGAAAGCCAGGGAAATATCGCTGCTCGCCTATACCGTCCTCCGCGGCATTCCCGCGATGGGGCGCTCCATAGACCTGACTAAGTTTTTCAGCGTAGAGGAGCTTAACTCGATGTGGAGCGTCGAGAACCTGCGCCACTACCTCCGCTATACGGCCACGACCCTCTCGACCCTCCCCGCCGAACTGGCCGCGCAGCTCGTGCTCGACCTGATCGAGACCACCGACGCCGCTGCCGCCGGGAACACCCCCGCGACGGTCATGCTCCGCTTCGGCCACGCCGAGACCCTCATGCCCCTTCTGTCGCTGCTCAGACTCCGCGGATGCTACTACATGACCAACTATTTCGACACCGTAGGGCTGCACTGGAAAGGGTTCGACATCGTGCCTATGGCCGCCAACCTGCGCATGGTGCTCTTCCGCTCCAAGAAGGGAGCGCTGTACGTCCGCTTCGACCTCAACGAGAAACCGGTGCCGCTGCTCCCCAACAGCGACGCGGTCTACACCCCCTGGCCCGTTGCCCGCGACTTCATGACGCGGTGCTTACCGCTTCACCTCCAGCCCTGAACGGGAATGGCATCGCGACGCGTCCGAGCATCACGACGCGGTTCGCCGTCAACCCCCGCGTACGGTTGCGCAGCCGCAGCGTGACCAGTCCGCCGATATGGCGGAACGCCGCCGTTGCCGCGGCCAGCAGTTCAGCCATATCCCTCATCCCCGTCAGCTCGATTGTCGCGGCAAGCCGTCCCCCCTTTACCGCGCTTACCAGCACCGCGTCCGCCGCCCCCACGGCGAACCCTGCGGCGACAGCCTCACCCGGCGACACAAATTCATTACCCGTTACATCTGTGTTGCCCGTCACAGCCGCATACTTACTCGCGGCAGCCCCGCCCGCAGGCTGCTCGAACAACGATGGGAAATTGCTTGGAAAGGCGCATAAAGTCTTCATTTCGGAGAGTTTTTGAGAGTTTTTCTGATTACACCGCAAAGTTACCGCCCACCTTGGGCAGCATTCCCGCCCACCCTCCTTAAAATACCTTAACGCCTCGTTTGTCTCCACACCATCTCCTCCGATTTCCCCGCCGCCCGATTGCCGCCTCGGAATTTATTCTTACCTTTGCGGAGAATCATACGAACTGGACATAAACACGCAGGGAAACGATATGAATATTCCCAAACTCTACATTATTGCCGGCTGCAATGGCGCCGGGAAAACCACAGCGTCAATGAGCGTTTTGCCTGAAGTGCTTGATTGTCGGGAATTTGTAAATGCCGATGAAATAGCCAAAGGCCTTTCACCGTTCAACCCGGAAGAGGTTGCAATCGAGGCCGGGAAGCTAATGCTGCAACGTATTGATTATCTTCTTTCAAGACGGGTCACTTTTGCCATAGAGACAACACTCTCCACAAAAAGCTATAAGGGTCTCGTAGAACGGGCTAAATCTTCAGGCTACCAGGTAATATTGCTGTTCTTTTGGCTTTCGTCTCCTGAAATGGCTGAGATGCGAGTCGCACAAAGGGTATCAACCGGAGGCCACGATATACCTAAAGATGTTATCCATCGTCGCTATTGGACAGGATTGCGAAACTTGTTTGAGGTATTCGTGCCGATAGTTGACCTATGGTCTCTTTACGACAACAACAGCGTTGCTTGTCCAATAGTGAAAAACGGGATAGTTATTGATAATACTAAACTTATAGAAATTAAAAGATTATGTCAGAGCAAGAAAAGATAAACCTCTCAGATAAAATAACCGAAAATATCCAAGTTGCTCAACGTAAGTTATTCGAGCGTAAAGCCAAACTTGGCGAGAGCGTTGTTATTGCCGATGAAAACGGGCAGCCCGTCACTATCAAGGCAGAAGATTTTCTAATGCGTGACTGCAAGTTATGAGCAAGCCAAAACAACAGATGACCACACGAGTCCCGACAGGAGTTTAAGAAGCTCGCAATTCCGGCTCATCGGCGTAAATTAACACGAAATAAAAAATCATAACGATGCGGTCAGCGAGGAAATTTCGGGGGAGGTTGGCGATTTTGGAGGTTTTTTAGTAATTTTGCGGTTTGAACGGAGGCGGGGCCGCGGGCCGCGCCTGACGGACAAGCGAACTATTTCAGCGAAAAACATTTCAAAGCAATGCTTAACAAGATAAACGCTCTCAGGGCCGAAATCGAGGCCATCCAGGCCGCCACTCCCGAGGAAGTGGAGGCCCTCCGCATCAAATACCTCTCGAAGAAAGGGGCTGTCAGCCTGCTTATGAACGATTTCCGGGCTGTCCCGGCCGAGGATAAGAAGGCTGTCGGCATGGCGATCAACGAGCTGAAGAATTTCGCCACCGAGAAAATCAACTCGCTCCGCGAGGCTTCAGAGGCGGGGAAGGCCGCAACGGAGATTCCCGACATGACCCGCACGCCGGCCCCCTGGCCGCTCGGTACGCGCCACCCGCTATCGCTTGTGCGCGACGAAATCACGGGCATTTTCCGCCGCCTGGGCTTCAATATCGCCGAGGGGCCTGAAATCGAGGACGACTGGCACGTTTTCTCCTCGCTGAACTTCGCCGAGGACCATCCCGCTCGCGACATGCAGGACACGTTCTTCATCCAGCGCAACCCCGACGTGCTGCTGCGCACGCATACTTCCTCCGTGCAGTCGCGCGTTATGGAGCACACCCAGCCCCCGATCCGCATCATCTGCCCCGGACGCGTCTACCGCAACGAGGCGATTTCGGCCCGCGCCCACTGCTTCTTCCACCAGGTCGAGGCGCTTTACGTCGACAAGAACGTGTCGTTCGCCGACCTGAAGCAGACGCTGCTCTATTTCGCCCGCGAGATGTTCGGCCCGGAGACCAAAATCCGCCTCCGCCCGAGCTACTTCCCCTTCACCGAACCTTCGGCCGAGATGGATATCTCCTGCAACCTGTGCGGCGGCAAGGGGTGCGGTTTCTGCAAAGGCACCGGCTGGGTCGAGATTCTCGGCTGCGGCATGGTTGACCCGAACGTGCTCGACGCCTGCGGCATCGACTCGAAGGAATACACCGGCTTCGCCCTCGGCATGGGCGTAGAGCGCATAACCAATCTGAAATACCGTGTCAACGACCTGCGCCTCTTCTCGGAGAACGACGTCCGCTTCCTGAGAGAGTTCGAGAGCGCCCACTGACCCCGCGCCGCAAGCCGCGACAATCCGCAAACCGAATGACAGTCAAAGAACGTTACCGCCGCGTGCTCCAGTGGTTCGCGGCGGAAATGCCCTCGCCGCAGACAGAGCTGAGTTACGACACTCCGTTCCACCTGCTCGTAGCCGTCATACTGTCGGCGCAGTGCACCGACAAGCGCGTCAACATCGTAACGCCGCCCCTCTTCGAGGCGTACCCTACCCCGGAGTCGATGGCGCGGGCGACGGAGGAGGAGCTGTTTCCCTATATCAAATCGGTCTCCTACCCCAACAACAAGGCCCGCTCGCTCTTAGGGGCGGCCCGGACGCTTGTCGAGGAGTTCGGCGGCGAGGTGCCCGACAACATCGACAACCTTCTTAAGATACCGGGAGTCGGGCGGAAGACGGCCAACGTGATGCTCGCCGTGGTGTGGAACAAGGCCGCGATGGCCGTTGACACCCACGTTTTCCGCGTCAGCGAGCGCATCGGCCTGACAACCGGCTCGCGCAACCCGCTCGACACGGAGAAGGCACTCGTCGCGAACATCCCGGAAGCCGACATTCCCCGCGCCCACCACTGGCTGATTCTCCACGGCCGCTACGTCTGCAAGGCGCGGCGCCCCGACTGCCTCAACTGCGGGCTGACGGAGGTCTGCCGTTTCTATCAGAAGGAAAAATAAAAACCGCTCGCCTTCGGCTCACTCCACCCCAACATTTTCTTAATATTACGCGGCACGCCGCATCCCTACCAGCGGCGAAATAACAAAGAGAGAGCGGCAAGAAGCAAAGATGGATTCGACATTCCTTTATATAATAGAGATTATCGGGACGGTAGCGTTCGCGATCAGCGGCATACGCTTGGCCGCCTTCCGCGACTTCGACTGGTTCGGGGCCTACACGGTCGGGCTGGTGACAGCGATCGGCGGAGGGACCCTCCGCGACCTGCTGCTCGACATACCCCCGTTCTGGATGCAGACGTGGGTCTATCTCGCCGTCACGGCGGGGGCGCTCCTGGTGGTGATCCTCTTCCGGCGGATGCTTGTCAGCAACAACCGGATGCTGTTCCTTTTCGACACCCTCGGGCTGGCGCTCTTCGTCGTGATCGGCATCCAGAAGTCCATCGCCGCCGACTATCCGATGTGGGTCGCGATTGTCATGGGGGTCATAACCGGCTCGTTCGGGGGCGTGCTGCGCGACATCCTGATTAACGTGCAGCCCCTTTTCTTCCGCAAGGACATCTACGCGACGGCGTGCATCGCCGGAGGCGTGGTATACTGGGGCGCGCTGTCGCTGGGCGCGTCGCCGACGGCGTGCCAGTCGCTCTGCGGAGCCACCATAATAATATTGCGCACCTGCGCCCTGCGCTGGAACTGGTCGCTCCCGGTGCTCCACTACGACGCAGCCCCGGCCGACAAAGACCAGCCCTGACGGCCGCCGCGACCAATCTTCCCATACCGATTATGACAAACACCCCCTCCCGGAAAGAAGCGGCCCGCTTCGCCAAGTTCCTCGCCGTCGGCGTCATGAACACGCTGGTGACCCTCGCCGTAATCTTCCTGTTACACGAAGCCGCCGGGGTCGGAGAGATGCTCTCCAACCTCGTCGGCTATGTTGCCGGGCTCGTAAACTCTTTCCTCTGGAACCGCCGTTGGGTGTTCCGCTCCTCCGGCCCGGCAGCGGCGGAGGCTTTGAGGTTCGCCCTCGGATTCGGGCTCTGTTACGGCATTCAGGCGCTGTTCGTGTGGGGTTCCATGCGCTTCTCCCCCCTCTCGGGTTTCGAAGCCGTGGCCGCCGGGGTGAGGGTCGACGGGTATGCCGTCGCTACCATCCTGGGCATGGGCCTTTACACTATGGTAAATTTCATTTACAACCGACTGGTGACCTTCAGACCCGCCGACTGAACCAGCCGCGCGGGCCACATAGGGAGGCACCAAATCTAATCCTGATCTAATCCTAAATTCTATATTTTTCTATTCCTGTTATTCTGCTACCGGGGGACGAGAGTCCTCTTTTTTTATTGCGTTCAGTCAAGGCCCGCAATTCAGACCATAACGCGCCGGGAGGCAACGAGGCGCATGCTGTGGCGGTTTTGTCAACAGACATCACACTCTCTTGCCGAGAGAGGGACACCATTTATATTAATCAAATTTTCAGTTGATTAACAAACTACATTGTTTATCCCCGGTCAACAAATGCCTCCTCGAAACGTTAAAACTCCATTTTTGGCCTTCTCGAAAGGGCTGAATATCAGAAATAATTATTACCTTTGCGCCAAATATCGTATCTCTCGGCAAGAGAGTGACTCGAAATACCTAACCCGACGGTGTTAACACGATTTAGCGCGGAGGCGCCAGAATCGGCGACGCATCGGATTCACTTGATTTGACCAATCTATTATCAACAACCATTTTATCTAAACCATGCCTGTATGAAAATAAGTCAGAAAACGCGCTATCTGCTCACATGGCTTTTAGCGGTAACCTTCTCACTTACTGCTTATGCTCAGGACATCACCGTCACCGGCACTGTAACAGACGAAACCGGCGAGCCCATGGTGGGCGCCACCGTCATGCAGAAAGGCTCGGGCAACGGCGTATCGACCGACATCGACGGAAACTACACAATCAAGGTCCCGTCCAAAAGCTCCCTCACCTTCTCCTATATCGGCTACGATTCCAAGACCGTGGCGGTCAACGGCCAGACCAGAATCGACGTCAAGATGGACGGTTCCTCGACAATGCTTGACGAGGTAGTCGCCATCGGTTACGGCACAGTGAAAAAGAAAGACCTTACCGGCGCCGTCTCCTCGGTATCAGGCTCAGACCTGGCCAAGGTTCCGGTCACGAGCGCCGCGGCAGCCCTCCAGGGCAAGGCCGCCGGTCTTAACATCGTATCGACCAGCGGCGCCCCCGGTGCCGGACTGAACGTCACCGTCCGCGGCGGTGCCTCCCTTACCCAGGGCACAGAGCCGCTCTACATCGTCGACGGTTTCGCGATGAGCGACGCGCTGACCAACATCGACATCAACGACATCGAGACCATCGACGTGCTGAAGGATGCCTCCTCGACCGCCATCTACGGCGCGCGCGGCTCCAACGGTATCATCGTGATTACCACCAAGTCGGCAGCCAAGGGGAAAACCAAGGTAGACTACAACGCCTTCTTCTCCTGGGACAAGCTCGGCAAGAAGCTCGACATGGTTTCCTCCCCTCTCGACTTCGCCCGTTACCAGTATGAGTTCAACGAAATGCAGGGCAAGCGCGACAACTATGTGGCTTTCTTCGAGTCCGGCATTGACACCGAGGACCCCGACTATTTCACCGGTGCCTGGAACCGTATCACAGACCGTTACGGCAACGCTTACGCCCTTGACTGGCAGGATGAAGCCTTCGGCGGCCACGCGTTCACCCAGAACCACAACGTCAGCATCTCTACCGGCAACGAGAAGGTCCAGGCCCTCGTAACTTACAACCACAACGACCAGGACGGACTTCTCGCCAACCACGACTACAAGCGCAACTCAATCCGCGCTAAAATCAACGCCCAGCTCTTCCCCCACATCAAGTTTGACTTCTCCACCTTCTTCTATCAGAACACCGTTCACGGCGGAGGGAAATACGACGGCATGAAGAGCGTGCTCCTGCAGCCTATCAACGGCGGCACGCGTTTCACCCGCGACGAAATGCTCAACACCCACACTTCGATTGACTTCAAGCAGCAGGACTCCTACTATGACATCTCCAACCCGCTGGTACAGAACCGCGCAGCCACGACCGAGAAGCGCAGCCGCCGCTTCGAAGTTAACGGAGGCGTCTCGATTGACTTCCTGAAAGACTTCGTATGGCGCACCGCCGTCAACTACACTACCTCCTGGGGTAAAGGGAAATCCTTCGCCGGGGAGGACGGTCTGACATACCTGACCGATCCCGCCAATACAGGTATGACCGGCAGCATCGACAACTCCGAAGGATTTAACTGGCACGTCACGAACACCCTTAACTGGAAACATACTTTCAACAAGAAGCATGACCTAAACATCATGCTCGGCCAGGAATACTCCTACTCCGAAAGCGAGAAGAACAGCATCAAGCTGAAAAAGTTCGCCCGCCCCAACCACGGACTTGACGACATCAGCAAAGGCGAGGTTTCGGAAAAGACCTCCGGCCACAGCAACGGCAAAATGCTCTCCTTCTTCGCCCGCGCCAATTACAGCTTCGACGACCGCTATCTTCTGACCGCCACGTTCCGCGCCGACGGTTCCTCCAAGTTCGGCAAGGGCCACAAGTGGGGCTACTTCCCCTCGGCTTCCGCAGCCTGGCGTATCTCGCAGGAGAAGTTCTGGCTTGAAAACAGCATCTCCAACATCATCAACAACCTCAAGCTCCGCGCCGGTTACGGTGTGACGGGTAACAACAATGTTGACTCGTTCATGTACTCGCAGCTTGTCAACCAGACGGTTTACCCGATGAACAACGACGAGCTCACCCCGGCGTTCATCCTCGGCACGAAGCTCGCCAACCCCGACCTGAAATGGGAGACCCTTCACGCTACCAACGTGGGTCTCGACCTCGGCATGTTCAACAACCGCATCAACCTGACAGTCGAATGGTACAACAACCAGATTTCCGATATGCTGATGCTCTGCACAATTCCCTCCACCACAGGTTACACGCAGCAGTTCCAGAACGTCGGCAAGATGCGCAACCGCGGCTGGGAAATCTCCCTCAACACGGTCAACATCCATACCCACGGCTTTATGTGGACTTCAACCCTCAACCTCTCGTTCAACCGCAACAAGGTAATCAAGCTCGAAGGCGAGCAGCAGCAGAAGACCTTCGGCGCCGGCGGCAACAGAAGCGGAACAGTCACCTACTACGCGGTCGTAGGCCAGTCGGTCGGCGATATGTACGGCTACAAATACGAGGGCATTTACACCACCGACGACTTCATCGAAGGTCCAGACGGCACACTGACCCTCAAGGACGGGGTTGTGAAGCCTTATGAGGGAACTCCCCAGCCGGGCGATATCAAGTTTGCGGCCGATAACGAGGACGGTACACAGTTCACCCGCAAACTTCAGAAAATCGGTAACGGTACCCCGAAAGGAATCGGCGGCTTCAACAACACATTCTCCTGGAAAGGCATCGACCTGACAGTCTTCCTGAAATTCGCCTGGGGTAACGACATTTACAATGCCACCGCTCACTCTATGGCCCCGTACGCACCTTTCGAGAACGTAACTCAGAAGGTTTACGACAGCTATTACCGCATGGTTGACCCGCTCACCGGCCAGAAGACCACATCTCTCGAGCGCCTGCGCCAGCTCAACCCCAACGAAGCCGGACGCACCTGGAGCCTTTCGACCACGAACTCCAATACAATCACCTATCCTTCTTCCTACTATGTAGAGGATGGTTCGTACCTGCGTCTCGCCCAGGTAACCCTCGGCTATACCCTGCCGCAGAAATGGACTCAGAAGTTCTACGTGAACTCCCTGCGCGTCTACTTCACCGCAAACAACCTCGCCACCCTCACCGGGTATTCGGGCTACAATCCCGACGTATCCTCGAAGAACGACAACGTAGTCTGCACGCCCGGCTATGACAGCTCGGCATATCCCCTCTCCCGCAGCTATGTATTAGGCGTTAACCTTTCTTTCTAACCCCTGTCAGTCGCAACAAATATGCATTTCAACAAGATATATTCCAAAATCATAGGCTCGGTTGCCGTTACCGCGCTCGCGTTAGGCGGCGCAGCGGCACTCAGTTCCTGCGAGGACGACCTGGAGCTGAAATCATACACCTCCGAGGACCTCGACTACGCTTTCAAGGATGAGTACTCCGCCGAGCTTTTTGTCCGCGGATGCTACCGCGGCCTGATCCACGACGAGAACTACTACCAACTGAACGCCGGGGAGACAATCACCCTTCCCAACGAAGAGAATCTGAGCGGCTCGAAATGGATGATGGGCAACTATCAGTTCGACCCGATTCTTCCGGCAACAATCTCCCGCGTATGGAGCGAGGGATACAGAATCATCGAGGCTACAAACGTAGGCTTGAAGAATATCACCAAACTTCCCGATTCGGACAAGCGCAAGGCGCTGATGGCAGAACTGTACTTCATCCGCGCGTACTGCTACCACAATATCATCCGAATCTACGGAGACTGCCCCGCCCGATTCACGGCCCAGGTTGACCTTGACCCCAACGATCCCGAAACATTCTATCCCACCCGCGACAGCCGCGACGAAATCTATGACCGTATCATTAAGGAGATGGAGGAAAACGTCGAATACCTACCTCTCTGGAGCCAGAGCGGCTACGGTGTAGCGCCTGAACGCCTGACGCGCCAGGCCGGTTACGGCATTCTCGCCCGCATCTGCCTCCATGCCGCCGGTTACTCGCTGCGCTGGGATCTCAAGACCAACGACCCCTCGACACTGAAACTTGACCGCCGACCCGACCCCGCGAGAGTTGACGAGATTTACGGTATCGCCGACCGAGCGCTCGCAAAGGCTCTCAACAACGAGCACTCCCTGATAACGACAGGCCCCAACGGAATGTCCGGCTTCCAATACCTCTTCTCCTCCTACTGCAAGCGCGAATACAACGTCTCTTCCCAGGAGATGATGTGGCAGCTCGCATGCCTCGGCCCGACAACAAACAGCGCGTTCGGACTTTACAGCCAGCCGGGTTCAATCAAACCCAGTACCTACGGAGAAAGAAAGGCCATGCAGGTAAAACTGCCGACCTACTACCTCTCATTCGACCCGAAGGATGTCCGCCGCGACGTTTCCATCGCCAACTACACTATCACCAATGCCGGAAATGAGCAGAATCCTGTTTGGATCCACGTCGGCACCCAGTTCTCATCGCTTATGGGTGGCAAGTTCCGCATTCAGTGGGCAGTAGACCCTCAGGATACGGACGAACGCAACATTGATATACCTATGCTTCGCTATGCCGACATCCTCCTGATGTACGCCGAAACCCAGAACTATCTGCACCATGGCGCAAGCCAGGAGGCCATCAACGCCCTTCAGCAGGTTCGCGACCGCGCCGGAGTAGGCCATCTTCCTATTCCTACCGGCGAGCAGGAGTTCCTTGAGGCTGTCATGCAGGAACGTAAATGGGAGTTCGCCGACGAGTTCCTCCTCCGTACCGACCTGATTCGCACGAATCTGCTCGACAAGAATATCGCGGAGTGCAAGCAGGACCTTCTCGACCTCTCAGACCACGCGGGAAAGTTCACCGACACTCCTCAATACCGCATTTATAAGTACTCACCCAACAGCAACGAATACAAGGATAATTTCCTGACAGTTCCCTACATCGATGTAACGGATCCCGATGAAATCGCGAAAATCAGTATCAATCCACGCGCAAATAACAAGGCTACGTTCATAAAGAACGTCAAGGACGTTGTCGCGGCGCACGGGATGGAATGGGGCGACGGCTGGTATCCCTGCCGTATGTTTGAGCGCTTCATTTCGACTTACAACAAAAACTCGCGCAACTACCTGTGTAACATCAATATCAACTGCAAGATGAACGCCGGACTGTCCGTCGTCACCAAGCATACCGGCCGACAGGAGAACGTTGAGAACCGCGGTGTCTATCCCGAATGGATTTCCGAGATTTTCTACGGCTACAAGAAGGACCAGACAGAACTTTCGCCGCTGGCAGCGAAGAGCGCCGGGCACATTATGATTGACAACCCGCGCATCACCCAGCTTCCCGGCTATCCCGGCCCCTCCACTTCATTCTGAAAAATCCGTCCGGGGGATGCCCCGCATCCCCCGGACTTTAAAAAGAGAATAATCCAAACCAATCACTAACCATTAAACTTCTACAAATGAAGAAGATTTTTACTCTCAGCGCGCTGCTCTTAGCGGCAGCAGGCGTACAGGCTGACGTCATCACCTACGACTTCACCACCAATCCCACATTCTGCAAAAACCAGAAAGAATTGGGAGAAATGTACCAGTTCGTCGACAAGACTGGCGCTACCACAACCGATGGCCAAATGCTCGTTGAATCCTATATGGATGGCGAGTCTAAAAAATGGAAGGCTGCTGAAGGTTGCGAGAATCTCGTAATATCCCTCGTAGATGGCCTTACCTACACTCCTGACGCCGACGGCAACTACTACAACACCGACCTGGAGACTCAGGAGAAAATCGCCCTCGATAAAACCGAGCCGTTCATCTGCTGGGGTTCGAGAGGTCCCGCCCGCACACTTTGGCAGCCCTGGGGTTCCATGGAAAAATGGGACGACAAGGACTACTACACCGCGGCAGAAGCTGACTGGGCTCCCACTGCCGGCGCTATCGTCTTCCAGCGTAACGACAACTCCGGTAACCGCGGCTATACCTACATCCAGTTCCCCGAAATGAGTGGTACATGCGCAGTCTCCGTTTGGGCATGCTCCATCAGCGATTCCAACCGTTCGAAAGAGCAGGATCTCAGGCTGACCGTTATCCCCGTCGTTAACGGTGTGGCAGACGAAGCTCAGGCTCAGACTTTTGAAAAGGCTTACGCCGACCTCGTCAACAAGCGCTTCTACAAGACTACCTTCAACTTTAACCTCGACGGCCAGGTAGCCTTCCGTATCGGCGGCATTGACAAGTGCCTCTCAATCAACCGTGTAGAGTTTAACGCAGAAGGAGCCGGCGTTGAAAACGTCGCTCTCGACGCGGCAGCCGAGAACGCTCCTATCTACAACACTCTCGGCGTACAGGTTGACGAGAACTACAAGGGTCTCGTAATCAAGGGTGGCAAAAAGTACATCCAGAAGTAAGAATGTTTTCAGTCAAAAACTGAAATAAACTCGAAATTCCACCGCCGCACCCTCAAATAACGGGTTCGGCGGTGGAATCCGTAAATACCCGACTGTTTCAACATCCCCTACCCTCTCTCTTTCTTTAACCTAAAAAACTATATTACCTATGAAAAAATTTCTGAAAGGAGCCTTGATCGCGACGGCGGCAATGGCCGCGTCGTTCGGGGCGACCGCAGAGGAACAGCTGCTCGCTTTCCCGGGAGCCGAGGGCTTCGGGCGCTTCGCGACCGGCGGACGCGGCGGAGAAATCTACCACGTCACCAACCTCGACGACTCCGGCAAAGGCTCGTTCCGCGACGCCGTCAGCGGCACCAACCGCGTAATCGTCTTTGACGTGTCCGGCACAATCAAACTAAAATCGGCTCTCGTCGTAAAAGGGAACAACACGATTCTCGGCCAGACAGCCCCCGGCGAAGGTGTACAGGTCTACGGCAACCGCGTGTCCTTCTCCGGCGCGACCAACCTGATCGTGCGCCATATGCGCTTCCGCATGGGTAAAGGCGGAGACTCCGGCAAGGACGCGTGCGGAATAGCCAATGGCACAGATATGATTTTCGACCATTGCTCCGTATTCTGGGGTCAGGACGAGAATTTCTCCGTGAGCTGGGACAAGAAAGGCGTCCAGCCGGGAAATATCACAATACAGAACTCAATCATCGGACAGGGTCTTCAGTCCCACTCTTGCGGCGGTCTGATTCAAACCAGCGAAGGTGTGACCCTCTACCGCAACCTCTATATCGAGAACAAGACCCGTAATCCAAAAGTAAAGGGTCTTAACCAGTATGTCAACAACGTCGTCTATAACTGGGGCAACGGCGGTTGCTATATCATGGGAGAGACCGAAGGCGCTTCATGGGCCCATATCGAAAACAACTACTTTATGCGCGGACCTTGGAACAGCGCCGTGTTCCCATTCATCCGCGGCTCGGAAGCCTTCCATTTCTACGCGGCCGGCAACTATTACGACGATAATCTCGACGGAGAAATTAACGGCAGACTGCTGACAACGGACGAGTGCCGCGGCTGGTTGCGCAATAAGGCTGTCATACGTAACGGAGAGACTGTTTACGAAGACTGGGCATCAACTCCGGTTGAATCCCTTGAAAAGCTTAACTCCACAACAATCCACGAGGTTATCCACGCAAAGGAGAATGGAAGTTCGGGCGCCCCGATTATGGACCAGATCGAGTCGGAGAAAGATGTTACAATCGAAAAGCCTATTCCCGCAATCGCCAATATGATGACGGCGGAAGAGGCCCTTCATTGGATCGCGGCTAATGTCGGCGCCTCGCTTCCCGTCCGCGACGAAGTCGACCAGTACGTCATTGACGAACTCATTACCTGGGGCAAAGGAGGAACTAAGAACGGCATTACTTCCGAGACTTCCCTCCCCCACAAAGGTACCGGCAATATTTCCGGCGGCGTGAAGCCGCAGGACAGCGACAACGACGGCATACCTGACGCGTGGGAGACCGCCAACGGCCTTAACCCCAACGACCCCGCTGACGCTACCGCCATCGCCGCCAACGGCTACATGAACATCGAGAACTACGTGTTCACCATCGACAGCGCCTACCCTTACATCAAGAAGCCTGTAAAACTCGCCGTTACCGCGATTGACAAGACAACCGCGACACTTACCTGGGAACTGAACGGCAACACCACCGACGGCTTCATCATAGAGGCCAAGGCCGCCGACGGCACTTACGCCGAGGTTGCCCGCGCCGCGGCTTCCGCAACCACCGCCACCGCGACAGGCCTGACCCCGGAGACCGCCTACACATTCCGCGTCCGTGCGTTCAACAACGACGGTCTCTTCTCCGACTACTCCAACGAGGTAGCCGCCGAGACCACCGGCGACCCCTCGCTTCCCAAGAAGTCGACCAACCCTTCCGTTGCCAACGGCTCGAAGGTCGGCATCGCTTCCGGCCTCACCCTGACCTGGGAGAACGCCACCAAGAACTACGGGGGCGCCGTTACCTACAGCGTGAACCTCGGCGAAACCGCCGAGACTATGGCCAAGGTAGCCGAAAACCTCACCAAGACCGAGTACACCCCCGCCGTCGAGGCCAACAAGACCTACTACTGGCGCGTCGACGCTAAGAACGACCTCGGCACTACCGAGGGGGACGTATGGAGCTTCTCGACAACCGAGGGGGGCGTGCTCTTCTACTCTGACTTCAACACCCTCCCCGCATCCTTCGGAGCCAAGTTCGCCAACATAACCGCTAACACCAACGTGTTCGACGCTGCAAACAAAGCAGAGAATTTCGACGGAATGATCATCGGCAGCGGCGATGCGAAAATGCGCGTGGCGGCTCTCGCGGCCTCCAACAACCTTGAGGCCGCGAGCGAGTCCGACAAGGGAGCTTCCGACCGCTGCATCCAGTTCGTTACCGCCGCAGAAGGGGGATATGTTGAATCGCCCGAAGTAACCGGCCCAGCGACCGCTACGCTCTTCATCGGCAACGGCAGCGGCGCGTCGAGCTGCACCGTCAAGGTACACACTATCGTCAACGGCGAAATCGTAAATACCCAGAGCTTGCAGATGTCCGGCAAGAAGATGTTCAAGCTGACAACGAACTACCTCTCCTCCGGCCCTGTCAAGTTCCGCTTCGATTCCAACGGCAAAAAGCAGGTGAACGTCAACGACTTCCTCGTTGAGCGCTACATCTTCCCTACCGGCGAGGAACCCCTCGAACTGACCTCCGACAACCTCGTCAACGACGGTATGAGCTACGCCGACGGCTCCCTCAGCCTCTCGTTCAACCAGGATGTCGTCTACAACGGCAACGCGACCATCTCGGGCAAGCACCAGTACGAGAACATCACCGTCGCCGCTAACGGCTCCAAAATCAACATCAGCTACGAGGCGCTTGACGCGAACAGCGAGTACACCGTGACCTTCCCCGAAGGTTCCGTTAAGAACGTCGCCGGCAACAAGCAGTTCACCGGCACCGTACGCATTAAGACCGCCGACTTCGGCGCTCTCAAGGCCGAGGGTGAGACCCACTACGGCAAGCCCATCAAGACCCTCCCCGCGAACTTCGAGCCTTTTGACGCTGTCGCACCCTTTGAGACAGTAGGAGGACTCGTGCAGGAGAAACAGGCTGACTACCCCCACTGGGTACAGGCTTCCGGCACCGTGGCAGCCGAGGACGTAACCATGACCAAGAACTCCGACAAGGTGATGGCCTACTACGCTCCCGTAGCCAAGAACATGTATCTCGATATCGAGGGCGAGGGAACCTTCACCCTGAAGCTCCAGGAATCGCGCAACTGCGACGTTGCTCCGGGATGGCGCACAATCCGCGTGCTCCACGCCGAGGACATGCCTTTCCAGGGCGAAATCGCGCTCAACCCCGAATCGCACTTCATCAAGATCACCCCGTCGAGCATCTCCGGCTCCGTGAAACTCAACGGCTTCATCATCTCTGACGCTAACGGAAGCTACGGCGACAGCGGCGTTGAGAACGTTGCAGCCGAAGGTAACGGTCCCGTCGAGGTATTCAACCTCTCCGGCATCTCGCTGGGCGTATTCGAGAGCATCGAAAACGCAGGCCTTCCCGCCGGTCTCTACCTTGTTAAGAGCGCCAACGGCGTTGCCAAGGTAATCCTCTGAACCTAATTTTTCATAAAGACAAGAGAGCCGCGCTTTCCAGCGCGGCTCTCTTGTCTTTATTGTGATTTATAAGTTCTTATAAGAATTATAAGTTTTATAAGAATTATAACGATTAAAGGACAACTTTGCGCGAGGTAGCACCGCGGCGTTCGATGTAGACGCCGGGAGCGGCGGAAGCGCGGTCGATGCGGATGCCCTGAAGGTTGTAAAGCTCCGCGGCGCCGACGGAAGAATCGCAGTCAACCGCGACGTTTGAAATGGCCGAAAGTCGGTCTGTCTCCAGCTTTACGCAATCCCACATAACGCCGCCGTTGCTCTTTATGCCGGACATCGTAAGGGCGATTTTGTTCTGCTCGCCCGGCTTCAGCACGGAGGCGGGTACGACTACCTGCTTGACGCTGTGGCGCCCTCCGAGCTTGCCGGAACGATATATCGCCGCATCGTTGTAGAACGACCAGTTGGCCTGGCTCTTGCCGTTGACGGAAACGCCGACTTTCGGAGAGTTGGAAGCGCCGGCAACGGATGCCGTAAGGACCACATCCTCATCAAAACCATCCTCCAGGTCGAAATAGATATTCCAGGAGCCGTTCTTTGTCTGGGCGTAATACCAGTTCTTCTCGGGGGTGCTCGTCCCGATGGTGTAGTTCAGAGTGGCGGGTACCTGGTCCCAGTCGCCGTAGGCGCGGGGCATATCCGACATTTTGAAGCCGTCGGAGAGACGGTCGGCCTCGCCGATCTGCCAGAGGAGCGTCAGCCGGTTGTCGGGAGTCCAGTTAACGTCGCCGAGTTCGGTCACGGCCTCCTCCCCTACTACTACTCCGTCGTACTTCATTTCGTCGGTAATGCTTCCCTTGGTCGCATAAGCATACAGCGAGTAGCTTCCGGGGCGCACGTTGGGAATCTCGAAGTTCCCCTCAGCGTCGGCGTTGGCCCAGAACATATACTGCCGCCCCTTGCGCATCAGCTCGGTGTTCTCGCTATCGGCAAGCACCATTTTCATACCGTCGGGCGAAAGCCCGGAGGGGAGCACAAGCCGGCCCCTGACGGTAGAGCGCTCCGTCGGGTACAGGTCGTTTTTAAACCATTTGAAAGGCCATTCGGCACGGGCCTGGAGAGCGCGGTCGCGGGCGTCGGCGATCATTTCTTCCTGGGTGCCGGAGTTGACATAAATTATAAACGGGCCGTAAAGATGCTCCTCTCCCTCTTTGAACGCCTGGGCGTAAGCCCCGAAGTGCTCGCCCTGAAGCATCTGAATGGTGATTGGGGATTTGCTGGTTGCGTGGACAGTCAGCTCCTGGCGCATCGGGCCGCCGTTGAGCCATTCGTAGGACACGGGGATGTTCCAGACACCGATTTTAGAAGTATTGTTCATCAGTCCGTGGAACAGGTCGCGGTCGATGAACTGCCCCCAGTTGTATTTCGTATAGATGGAGCCGTCAGCCATTCGGTAAGTCGCGTCCTGAATGGTGTTCTCGGCCTTTTCCGCGGTCGACATTTCGGAATTGGTCGGAATCTTGCCGTTCATTACCTCGTCGACGTAGCCGTCAACGAAGCCGCCGGCCAGGCGCGTGCAAACCCTCGCCTCGCGGATGCTGACGGAAGAGGAGCTTTCTGTACCACGCATTATTATATACGTATATAAAGCCCGTTCCCCGCGTCGCATTATGAAACCCTGCGACATAATCGGATGACTCGTCGTGTTGGTATACAGCACTTCGGCGTAATCATCGTTCTGGGCAATGATTTCGACCTTGTCAGGACTCATCGCCTTATTCGCGGAAGCAGTGTAGTCAAAGTAAATACCATTACTTCCCAAGATATTGACCTTGGAAGAGGTGGGTTTGAGGAAACTGATGCGCCCGTTAGCTCCGATAATAAGCCTTATCAAGCCGTTGGACATTGTTGTCTGTTTATCTGCCATCGTCACATTGACAGGGGAACTTTCCTCGGCGAAAGCGCCGAGAGCGAGGGTTCCTGCCAGGGCAGATAGTAAAATTCTGTTCATTAAGAGGATAGATTTGAGGTTGTAAAGATTTCGTTATTAAGAATGTGGAGGAATGAAAGGTTATTTCCCACCATAGACCCGCGAAAGCACCCATTCAAGCGCCACGTCGATATTCTCCTTGAAGTTATAATGGGAGTTGGTATAGGTGTTATATACCGTTTTCGGGGCCTTGACCTCGTTCAGCATCGCGCTGACGGAGGTCGGGGAACAGGTATTGTCGTTATAGCCGAAGAGATAGAAACCGGGCTGCGTCAGGGTGCGGGCGAAGTTCACGACGTCGTAGTAAGGGAGAGTCGCGAGCACGGCCTGACGGTCAGAATCGGCCACCTCGACATTCCGGAAGTATTTGGGCCACCCTCCGGCGCGGTCGTGGACGAATCCCTCCAGGTCGCAAAGCGCGGGATACGAAGGGCAGACGAGCGTCACTTTCGGATTGAGCGCGGCGCTCACTATCGAAAGCGCTCCCCCCTGCGAGCCGTCGAGGCACACGATATTCTCGCCGTCCCAGTCGGGCTGCTCGCTCAGGAAGTCTATGCACCGCGAACAACCGGCATACACCTGGCGGTAATAGCAACTGTCGCGGGAGGTTATGCCGCGTCCCCAGAAGCCGTAAACATCGTCGTGTATGTCCTTGAAATAGGCGTCGGACAGTTCGGGCGAGAGGCCGTGGATGTCCGTGCTGAACACGATGAAGCCCTTCTTGGCGTACTCCGTGCGGGGCCAGCGCTTGTACGGCCCGGCGCCGGGAGGGCAGAACATCGCCGGATGCTTCTTACCGTCGTTCGGCTTGGAGAGATACCCGTAGAAATAGCGGTTCCCCTCCCCGACCGTCAGCCGCACGAGGTATGTGCTTATCGAATCGTTGGAAAGATGCTTGAGATAAGTAACCTGCGGGTCGAGAGGCACGGCGGCGGCTTTCTCCAGCTCCGCGGCCCAGAACTTTTTGAAGTCGCGGGGCATCTTGGTGAAGGTCTTGATTTTATGCGGGTCAAAGGCAACTTTCACCACATTCTTCACCGTCTTTCGGCCGACTTTGAAAGTAAGGTCGCATTCGCGGAACCCCGGGACGAGCATCGTCCCCATATCAATAGTCGCGACCCCGTCGCGGAATACGACCGTGTCGGTCAGCTCCGGGACAAACATCTCGTCGGCGCAGGCATAGGCCACCTTCACTCCGTCGACAGGAATCCCACCGCCATAGGCTTCGATACGGATTACGGGGCTTTCGCCGACCTTGTAGACGCGGCCCGGGCGGTCTACCGTGACGATATGCTGGAGATAGTCCTCCTTGGGGGCGGAAAACTGGGCACCGGCGGCGAAAGAACACAAAGCCGCCACAGCGCAGGCAAACAAGTTTCTCATTTCTTTAAGGTTAGCGGATAGATCAGGTTTTTATTCGCAAAGATAGCGATTTTTCCGCTAAGAACCTTGCTGCCGGGCCGGATTTAGGGTGACTCGAAGAGCAGGACTATGCCGCGGGACCTCCCGTCCATCCCCCTCCAAGCACCTTGTAGAGGTTAATCAGGCCGAGATAGCGGTCCCTTACCGCGTTGACCAAAGAGGTCTGCGCGTCGAAATACCGGCGCTGCGCGTCAAGCACATCGATATATGCCAGATTACCCCCGCGGTAGTTCGTCAGGGCCAGATCGGCATAGCGGCGCGCCGCGTCGCGGAGATTCGTGCGAAGCTCGACTGTCTGGCACATCCGCCGGTAGGCCGACACAGCGTCAGAAACCTCGCTGAACGCCGTGATGACATCCTGCTCATATTCAAGACGCGCCTGGTCGTAAGCGGCAATCGCAGCCTTGTAGCGGCGCTTGCGTTTCCCGAAATCGAAAACCGACCCGGCAATGGAGCCGAGGGTGTAGCTGTAAGGCGACTTGAAGAAATCGGCAAGCTCCTTGGCCTCGATACCACCCTGGAAGGAGATACGCAGCGACGGGAAACGGTTGGCGTAGGCCACACCGACACCGGCCATCGCGGCTTTGAGCCGCTGCTCCGAAGCACGCAGGTCGGGGCGGCGCTCCAGCAGCTCCGACGGAATCCCGACAGGCACGTCGAGGTTCAGCCCGTCGTCAGGGTCAAGCGCCCCCACCGAATATTCCTTGCCAGGCAGTTCGCCGAGCAGTACCCCGAGAGCATTATTGGTGACGGTCAGCCGGTGTTCGAGTCCCGGCACAAGGGCGGCCGTGGTCGCGTGCTCCACCAGCGCCTGTTGGTAAACCACCTCGCTTACCGCGCCATACTCGAAGCGCAACTTGGCGTAACGCACGTTCTCCTGGCGCGTTACAAGCGTTCGGCGCACAATCGCCAGCTCGCTCTGCAGCGCCTTCAACTGATAATACAAAGAGGCCACGTTGGCGACAAGCGACATCTGCATGGCGCGCTTGTCCTCCTCCGTCGCCAGCCATTGGGCCTCGGCCTGCCGACGGTTCTGAATACCGCTTCCCCATAGATTGAACTCCCAGGCCACGGTGGCTTTCAGATCGAAATAGTTCTTGACGGTTGCCTCAGGGACGTCGCCGTAATGCTCCGTCTCTCGCGTCGGCTGCAGGTTTGCCGAAAGTTCCGGGAGGAGCTGCGCCTTGGCCACCCCCAGCAGCTCCCTGGCCTCCTCGACGCGAGCGGCAGCCCGGAGAAGGTCGCGGTTGTTGGTCAGCGCCATGTCAATCAGCGAGCAGAGGGCGGTATCGGTATAGAACTCCCACCATCCCTTGTCGGCCACGCAGAGCGAATCGGCGTATCCGGCGGCGAGCGTCATAGGCATACTGACTCTCGGTCTGGCGAGATCGCGGGTGCCGGAACATCCGGCTCCCATAAGCGCCACCGCGGCAAATGCCGCTATGATAATCCTGTCTCTAACCTTCATGATTACGCTTGTTTTTAAGATTCTTAATGGCTCCGACAACTCTTCCGGCCATACGGCGCGGTTTCTCAAGCCGCGGTTTCGCCAGCCTGGAGACCTGGACGAAGAAGAAGGGTACGTAGACTATACCTATCGTTATCGCGACCAGCATACCAAAGAAAACCCCGGTACCTATGTCGCGGCGAGCGGCAGAACCGGGACCCGACGCGAATACCAGCGGGAGCAGCCCGAGCATAAAGGCGAGGGAGGTCATCACTATCGGGCGGAAGCGCATCGACGCCGCTTTCAGCGCTGCCTGAGCCGCCGTCATCCCATGCTCGACACCCTCCTTGGCAAACTCGACAATCAATATCGCGTTTTTAGCCACCAGGCCGACCAGCATCACCAATCCGATCTGGAAATAAATATTGTTCTCCAGGCCGCAAACCCATATTCCGAGATACGCGCCTATTCCGGCCACCGGCAGGGAAAGGATTACCGCAAGAGGCACCGTCCAGCTCTCGTAGAGCGCCGCCAGGAAGAGGAACACGAAAAGGAACGCCAGCCCGAGCACAATCGCCGTATTGCCGCTTTCGTGTTTCTGCTGATATGAGAGACCGCTCCATTCTATACCGATATTCGAGGGAAGCTTTTCATAGACAATCTCCTCCAGATCCGCCATAGCCTGCCCGGTAGAATACCCCTTCGCGGCCTCGCCGGAAACAGTAGCAGAATTGAACATGTTGAAGCGCGATATTGTGCCCGGGCCTGTCGTGTACCTGGTGGTTCCGAGGGTCGTCACCGGCACCATCGCACCCTGGGTCCCGCGCACGAAAAAGAGGTTCAGGTTATCCCGGCTCGCCCTGTAAGGGGCCTCCGCCTGGAGATACACGCGGTAAATGCGGTTGAACATGTTGAAGTCATTGACATAGATGGAGCCGGTAAAGGCCTTCATCGTCGAAAACACGTCGCTAAGAGGTATTCCGAGCGTCTGCGCCTTGTCGCGGTTCACGTCGAAATACAACTGCGGAATGTCGGCCTGCATCGAGGTCGAGAGGTCGCTGACCGAAGGGGTCATGGCGGCGTAGCGCCTCAACGTGTCGACCGCCGCCTGCAAATCGGCATAGGTAGCGTCGCCGCGTGCCTCGAGCACCATCTCAAAACCGCCCGAAGACCCCAGACCGGGAATAATCGCGGGGGTAAAGATATAGACGTTGCTCTCGGGATAGGAGGAAAGCATCCCGCGCACCCGCTGGCGCACGTTGTCAATCGAGCCGCTGTCGGTCCGCTCGTCAGACGGCTTCAATATCACGGTCAGTTGGGAATGGGCCTGGTTGGTCCCGACACGCGGGGAGGAGCCGGTAACGTTAAGTACATACTCGACATCGGCGTCGGCCATTATGGCCTCCATGGCGCGTTCGGTCACGGCGCGCGTGCGCTCGATTGTCGCTCCCTCGGGAAGTTCAAGCTCCACGGTGAAATAACCCTGGTCTTCCTGCGACATAAAGCTCTGCGGCATAAGGCGGTTCATAGCCCATATGGCGACAATTGCCAGGCCGAATCCGACATACATCCGGGGAGAATGGGAAAGCGACTTGCGTATCAAACGGCAGTATATCGTGCTCCCCTTTGCCAGCCAATAGTTTATCAGGCGGAACGGCTTCCACTTCCTGCGACGGGAAGGGGGAGTCAGAAGCGCGGCACACATGACCGGGGAGAGTGTCAGCGCCACAATGGTCGATATGATTACGGAAACCGCGATCGTAATGGTGAACTGGCGGTAGAGCTGTCCCGTGATACCCGGGAGGAAGCTCACCGGCACAAACACCGCGCATAGCACCAGCGACATGGCGATAAGAGCCGAGCCCAGGCCGTCCATCGCCTTGCGCGTGGCCTCCCGGGGGCCTACATGCTCGTTATGCATTATGCGGTCGACATTCTCGACCACGACAATCGCGTCGTCGACAACTATGCCGATCGCGAGAATAAGGCCGAGAAGCGTCAGCATGTTCAGCGAGAAGCCGAAAACCAGCATCACGCCGAAAGTGCCGATAAGCGAAATAGGGACAGCGATAATAGGGATCAGAGTCGCGCGCCAGTTCTGCAACGACAGGAACACAACGAGAATCACCAGCAGCAGCGCCTCGAAGAACGTACGATAGACATGGTGGATTGATTCCGATATGTACGTCGTCATATCGAAAGGAATCGAATAGGAAATCCCTTCGGGAAAGCTGCGGCTGATTGTCTCCATCTCCTTCCGCACCCGTTCAGCGACCTCCATCGCGTTGGCGCCAGGAAGCATCGTAATATTCAGCACCGCCGCATTACCGAGATTGATTCCGCTCTCGGTGTTGTAGCTCTGCGCGTCGAGAGTGACGGTGGCGACATCGCGCAGACGGACAAGGGACCCGTTCGGGTTGGCCCTTATCACGATATCCTCAAATTCGGCCACGGACGACAGACGGCCGCGGGCGATAATAGGCACAGTCACATCAACCCCCTCCATAGGAGCCTGTCCGAGCACTCCGGCAGCCGACTCGCGGTTCTGGTCGCGCAGGGCGTTCTGCAGGTCCTTGACCGTCAGGCCGAGGTCGGCCAGCTTGTCGGGCTGCACGCGTATCTGCATCGCGTAGTAACGCCCTCCGACGCTGCTGACGCGCCCCACGCCTGGAATACGCCGCAACAGGTCCACAACGTTAAGTGTCGTATAGTTGCTGAGATAGACCTCGTCGAATTTGGGGTCGTCGCTCATCACCGTGATAGTCATGAGGCGCGTGGAGGTCTCCTTCTCTACCGAGATGCCGTTTTGCACGACTTCGGCCGGAAGCCGGCTCTCGGCCGCCTTGACGCGGTTCTGGATATCGACGGCCGCTATTTCCGGATCGGTATCTATATCAAACGTAACCAAAGCGTTAAAATATCCCGAATTAGAGGAGGTCGAACTCATGTATATCATACCCGGCGTTCCGTTGAGCTCCTGCTCGATAGGGGTCGCGACCGCCTGTGTGACAGTCGACGCATCAGCTCCCGGATATGAGGCGGAAACACGGACCACCGGGGGCACAATCCGCGGATACTGGTCAACAGGGAGCAACGCCAGACCGATGCAGCCGAGAATCACCACCACGATTGAAATCACGATGGAGAACACCGGATGATCCAGGAAAAAATTCTTTTTCATATTCTTAATCGGCGTTAGTCGGGTTATCTTTTTCCAAATCGTTAAGGCTCACTACTACCGGGTTGACTTTCATGCCGGGCACCAGCTTGTGGTACCCTTCGACCACTATGGCCTCTCCCGGAGCCAGGCCGCGCTCGACAATCACGCCGTTGGGTACCTCCGGCCCGGTCTCGATAAAACGTTTCTCAACAACGCGGTCGCGGCGCATTACATATACGAACGACCCTCCTTTCTCAACCACCAAGGCGCGCGACGGCACTATGACGGCCTTTTCGCGGACATCAAGCAGAACCTTTACCTTCGTGAACTCGCCGGGAAGAAGGGAATGGTCGGGGTTCGGCATTTCGGCGCGTACAGAGAACGTGCCGGTCTGTGGATCAACCTGCGGATCGGCGAAATCGACATTCCCCTTATAGGGATAGACCGAGCCGTCGGCCAGCGTGACGGTAACATATGCGTTCACCTTGCTCTTACCGTCGGCGCCTCCGAGGCTGACGTTGCGGCTCTTTCCGCGGAGATAGTCCAGCGCCGTCATCGAAAAATCTACTCTGACGGAATCACTTTTGACTACGGTGGCCAGCAGCGACTTGTTGCTCGGCCCGACAAGGGTTCCGATGTCAGCCGAACGCTCCGATATATAACCTGATATGGGGGATTTCACCGAGGTATAGCCAAGCGTGATTTCCGCCTGGGCGACATCAGCCTCGGCCACCGCGACGTCGGCGTTTGCGCTTTCGTAGGCGGCCTCCGCGTTATCAAGGTCAAGCTGCGAAGCGGCGTTTTGCTCGAAAAGGGGCCTGATACGGCCTAAGTCGCGTTCAGCCTTCTTCGCGACTGCACGCGCCTTGTTGAGCTGCGCCTTCGCCTTTTCAAGACGCGCCCGGTAGATTGTCGGGTCTATCACGAAAAGGGTTTGCCCCTTCTCGATGTAGGCACCCTCCGTGAAAAGCATCTTCTGCAAATATCCTTCGACTCTCGCCCGCACCTCGACAAACTGCTGGGCGCGGATTCGTCCTACATATTCGCCATAGATATTGACGTCGCGCTCGGGAACAGCTACGACCTCCACCGTCGGGGGCGTGGCCGGAACCGGCTCTTTGCGAAAAACAATCGGAAGCACGATGGCTGCCGCCACGAGTGCTACCACGCCAAGCGTGGCTACCAGGCGGCGTGGAGTCGAAAAAAAATAGCCCAAGTTTAATATTTTCATAAAGCGATGAATTTGACCTTGCGGTAAGACCGCGAAAATACAGACTCGTCCCGCAACCCGCAAGCATATGTCAACAGACGTGCCTATTTTATCAATAAACGGCCTCAGACAATGCGGAGAAGCGTATTGAGGGAAGCTGGTGTTTATCCAAAAGAACATTCTTCCGAGGGTTTTTGTTGTCGGTTTAGTGGAATAAAGAGCATCAAAGACCAGTTTTTTTGTTACCTTTGTCCCGCAAAAGATTCTAACCCATATAGGGCCCAACGTTAAGGAGTATGAATAGGAAACTTCAAAAATACGCCTCCTGTGCCGTAGTCGCAGCCACAATGGCGCTCTCAACCGCCTGCGGCAACAAACACGCCGCAGCGGATTCCTCGACAAGCAATCTGACTGTCAAAGAGATAACCTGGGAAGACTCAATAGCCGTCAACAACTGCACCGCTAAAAGCGAGGTCTCCGTCGCGTATCCGACTGACGGCAACCAGGCGTTGCTTGACAGCACCCGCCTCTGGATTGCCCAGACCCTGTTGACGACCATCCCCGTCGATACAGCCGCTGTCGATACTACATTTGCCCCCGGGGCGCTTGCCGACGGCGAGAAGCTCATAGCCGACGCGGGTAAGCGCTTCCTGACGGAAGCCGACAATGACTTCAGGAGCTTCGACAGCGCCGACGGATTCAGCTTCAACTACGGCTACCAGGCCGAAATCAACAAAGGATTCTCGACCGACTCGGTAGTCACCTTCAACTCCTCGACATATATCTACACCGGGGGAGCGCATGGCGCCACACTCGTCAACTGCGCTACATTCCGCACCTCCGACGGCGCGATGCTGGGCTACGAAATTTTCAACCCCAACGCCCTGCCCGAACTCACTCAGATGGTAAAGGACGCTCTTTCAAAGCAGTATTTCGAGGGTGACGACGACTTCAAGATGGAGGACGCGCTGATAATCGACCCGCAGGACTTCCGCCTCCCCTCCAATCCCCCCTACTTCACCGACAAAGGCGTGACATTCATCTACCAGCAGTACGAGATTGCCTGCTACGCCGCCGGCCTCCCCACCTGCACCATCCCCTACGCCGAAATCGCCCCCCTCCTCCTCCCCGCCTACCGCCCCCTCCTCCCCTGATTCAACCAAACCCATAACAATCAAGCGCAAAAACGCCTCGCCACAAACGTTGTGGCGAGGCGATTGTGTCATGTGATCCGGCCGCGATTCGAACGCGGGACCGACTGCTTAGAAGGCAGTTGCTCTATCCAACTGAGCTACCGGACCAAAGGAGTTTCGCAAACATCAGCGGGAGGGCGGACTGATTTGCGGATGCAAAGTTACCGTTTTTCGGGCAACTTTGCAATTCATAGCGCTATTTTTTGATTCCTGACTATCGCCGGAGGCTTGCTGGAATGGTTATCCGGCTGAAGCTGGCAATGGTTATCGGCGGAGGCTGGCGGGAAGCTCGGCGAGGTGGCGCTCCATAAGGGAGCGGGTGTTGTCGCTGACGGGCACGAGCGGCAGGCGGAGGGTCGCCCCGGTAAGCCCCATGATGTTTAACAGCGACTTGATGCCGGAGGGGTTGCCGTCCAGGAAGATGTCGCGGTAGAGGGGCTGCATCGGGCGGTCGATGGCGGCAGCCTTGTCGAAATTATGGCTGACCGCCTGGCGCGTCATCTCGGAGAACGAGCCGGGAAGGGCGTTGCCGATTACGGAAATCACCCCCTCCGCCCCCATTGCGGCGAGCGGCAGGCAGAGAGCGTCGTCGCCGCTTATGACGCGGAACCCCCGCGGCTTGCGTTCGATAATCTCGCGTATCTGGCCGATACGGCCCGACGCTTCCTTTATGCCGATAATCTTGCCGGGAAATTCTTCGGCAAGACGGAGGGTCGTGGCGGCCTCCATATTCGTACCCGTGCGCGAAGGCACGTTATAAAGTATCACCGGCAGCGGAGAGGCTTCCGCGACAGCCTTGAAATGGCGGTAAATCCCCTCCTGCGACGGACGGTTATAGAACGGCACAACGGACAGAATCGCGCCGTACCCCTCGAAATCGGTAGAGCTGAGTGACCGGCAGAGCGCGTCGGTCGCGTTGGAACTCATTCCGAGGACCAGCGGCACCCGTCCCGCGACATGCCCGGCGACGAAACGGGCGACCTCGTGCCGCTCCTCCTCCGTGAGCGTCGCGGCTTCCCCGGTAGTGCCGAGAACCACGATATACTCCACTCCTCCGGCAATCTGGTAATCCAGCAGTCGGGCCAGGGATTCATAATCAATACTGTAATCTTCCTTGAAGGGAGTCGCGAGGGCTACGCCGGTTCCTTTTATATCCATCGTCAGTAAGGCGGTTAATTCGGGGTAATACAACTATGCGCGAAGTTACAAATAAAATAATAAAAATAGCGCGCTCAAAAAATCAATATTCACCAAACTAAAACGCGCAGAAATACGTTATATGGACAGTAACGCGGTTAAGACCGCGGTCATCACAAACCAGAACAACTAAAACCCAACTCAATATGAACGACTTTCAGGAAATAATCAAATCACCGGTTCCTACCCTCGTTGACTTCTTCGCCACATGGTGCGGCCCGTGCAAAATGCAGTCCCCGATTCTGGAGCAAGTCAAGGAAAAAGTAGGCGACAAGGGAACAATCGTGAAAATCGACATAGACAAAAACGCCGAACTGGCGGCTCGTTTCCGCGTGCAGTCCGTCCCGACGCTCATCCTTTTCAAAAACGGCGAACCGATCTGGCGCACAGTAGGCGTTCAGCAGGCCGACTTCCTGGTTGCCAAAATCATGGAACACGCCGAATAACCCTCCCCCGCCTATATCTGGCACTTACATACATCAAACGCAACTCGAGCAATGCCGCGCCGGACAATCCTCTATCCGGCCGGTATTGCTATGTCGCGTTTTTTCAGTAACTTTGCCCGCTGAAAAATCATAAGAATCCCTATGTTCAACTTCTTCAGGAAAAAGCCGGCCGAACTGGTCGAACTGTTCTTCCATACCGACATACACTGCCATCTCGTGCCCGGCATTGACGACGGACAGAAGGAGGCTGTCCCCGCGGCCGAGCTCGTCGCCCGCGAATACGGCTGGGGCATCAGGCGCATTATAACCACCCCCCACGTTACCCAGGACACGTTCGAGAACACCCCGGAGACAATCAGCAACGCGTTCGGGAAACTGTGCGACGCGGTGGAGGCGAACGGCACGGATATCGAACTGCTCCACTCCGCCGAATACCGCCTCGACGGCTTCTTCCAGCAACAACTCGAGGCCGGAAAGCTCAACCCGATGCCAAACAGGTACCTGTTGGTCGAAAACTCGTTCATCCAGGAAGCGTGGCATCTCGACGAGCTCCTCTTCGACCTCAAAATCCGCGGATTCCGTCCGATTCTCGCCCACCCCGAGAGATATTCATACTATTTCTCGAAACGCGACCGCTACGAGCAGCTCCACAACGCCGGAACCCTCTTCCAGGTCAACCTCCTCAGCCTCGCCGGCCACTACGGCAAGGATGTCAAGCATACCGCGGAATACCTGATTGATAACCATATGGTCGACTTCCTCGGCTCCGACATGCACAATCTTACCCACTGCGAGGCAATCGAGGCCTACATCGGCTCCAAGGACTACCGCCGCCACGCCGCCCTCCTCGCCCCCCGGATTCTGAACGATACGGCCTTCCTCCCCGAAAACAAATAAGTACTAACAATATAGAAAGCGCTGTGTCAAAAATTATGACACAGCGCTTTTCGTACCCGGATGGTAGGGGATTAATAATTATGGTCGGTAGAGCGCATCTCGGCGTCGGTAACAGGGGGATTCGTCATCTTGTGCCATACATACGCGATATAGCCTATGACAACGGGGAGAAGGAGCGTAACCCTGGCCATTACGGTAAGGGTAAACTCAGTCGAGGAGCTGTTGGCGATTGTCAGCGAGCAGTCGGGGTTTGAGGTCGAGGGAAGATAGGCGGTATTGTTATATCCGCTGATGCAGAAAAGGCAGGTTACAACCACGACAACCCCTATACCGGCCCACCAGAACGCGGCACCGCGGAATTTCGGGTCAAGTGCGCCGCGGAGTACGCCGTAAAGCACAGCGAGAACTCCGATAAGGAACAGCGCGCCAATCCACCACATTTCAATCAGGTTGAAGAGGTACTTGTACGGAATCTGCTCGAAATGGCCCGTCGTCTCGTCAAGGCTGTAACCGTTGGCGGTGAACAGGACTCCGAGGAACGCCAGGAACAGGAACACGAAAACCACGCCGTTGACAAGGATACGCTTGCGGCAGAGCTTGCAGAACTCCTCTTCCTTCGGGTCGCTGACATTGCGGTACAGGAATAGCACGCCGAGGGTGCGGGCCAGGAAATATACCGCGAAACCGAGCACTAACGGGCGCCAGGAGAATACCTGCTCCAGGCCGTGGCTGTCGTTCCATACGGAAATCACCGGGGAACCGGCGTCAAGGATGCTCTGGCGCGAGATAAAGAACTCGGCGCCGAAAAACTGCATCCCGACGGCCACGCCTAACAGCACACACCCGACGAAACCGTTTATCCAAAGGAACATGTCGTAGGTACGCTGTCCGAACAAATTGGCCGGTTTCGACCGGAACTCGTAGCTGACCGCCTGGAGGATAAAGCTGAACAGAATCAGCATCCAGAGCCAGTAAGCCCCTCCGAAACTCGTCGAGTAATACAACGGGAACGACGCGAAGAAAGCTCCGCCGAATGTGACGAGCGTGGTGAACGTTAGTTCCCATTTACGGCCGAGCACATTGACGTAGAGCCGCTTGCGCTCCTCGTTTTCCGCCGACCATATCATTGTCTGTCCTCCCTGAACGAAGAGAAGGAACACCAGCAGCCCGCCAAGCAGCGATATGACGAACCACCAATAAATCTGTAATGCTTCCATAAATTCTGTGTTACAGGGGATTAATGTTTGTCGTCGGCAAGGATGTCGCGCTTCGACGCCTTCTTGATTTCCTTGCAGAGGATTGAAATCTCAGCGGTAAGCAGGCCGGCGAACACTATCGCGAACAGCCAGAAAGTGAGCTGCACCGAACCGGCAGAAATGGAGCTGACAGCCGCACGGGTCGGGAGAAGCCCCTCAATTACCCACGGCTGGCGACCTACTTCGGCCACTACCCATCCGGCCTCGGAAGCGAGCCATACCAGGGGAATGGTGAGGATGCCGAAGAATAGCACCCATCGGTTTTCAAGATGTTCCGGCTTGCGATAGCTCAGGAACAGCATCACGAGGAAGAACAGCAGGAAATAACCGCCGCAAATCACCATCACTCGGAATGCGTAGAAGGTTATCGCTACCGGGGGCACAGCCTCGTCGGGGGTCGAGAGATATCCGTAGCCGAAATACTGGAAATCGGCCTTCAGGCGCGACTCCGCGTCGGCCATAGCCGCCGTGTCGCCGGCCTTGGAAGCCGCGTCGTAGTCGCGAAGCGCCTGCTGGGCGGCCATGCCGCGCTCGATGCGCTCGTAATAGCTGACGGTGCGCACCGTGTCGCCGTTCGCGTCAAGCTCGATTCCGTCGATAAGGTCGTTTATGCCGGGAACAAAGGCGTTCAGGTCGTGCTTTGCCAGAAGGGAAAGCCCTTTGGGTATCTCGATTTCAAAAAGCATCGGGTTCCGGCCGTCGGCCCGCTCTTTCGACGGGTCGAGGATACCGAAACCAACAAGCCCCTGCCCGTTGGAACCGTTGTAAAGCCCCTCCATCGCCGCGAGCTTCATCGGCTGCACCTTAGAGACCTCGACAGCGGAGCCGTCGCCGGTCCACATCGTCAGGATGATGCCTACCAGTCCTACCCACGATGCAATCTTCATCGAATCCTTGGCGAACACGACATTGCTCTTGCGGAACAGGAACCAGGAGCTGACCCCGACAACGAAACCGGCGCCGAGAACCCATCCGCTCAGGACGGTATGAAAAAACTTGTTGATAGCGACCGGCGAAAGCGCGACATCCGAGAAGGAAACCATTACATTGCGCATCTGGGCGGGGTCAAACTCCATTCCCGCGGGATACTGCATCCAGGCATTGGCCACCAGAATCCAGAAAGCCGACAGGCAGATACCGATCGCGGTTAGCCAGGTCGATGCGAGATGGAAACCGGGGCTGACGCGTTTCCAGCCGAAGAACATCACCGCGATAAAGGTCGATTCAAGGAAGAAGGCGGCGATACCCTCGATAGCAAGCGGAGCGCCGAATATATCCCCGACGAACCAGGAATAGTTGGACCAGTTCGTTCCGAACTCGAACTCCAGGATAATCCCGGTTGCCACTCCGCAGGCAAAATTGATGCCGAAGAGCAGCATCCAGAACTTCGCCAGACGCTTCCAGCGCTCCTTTTTCGTTTTGTAATAAATCGTCTCCATGATTCCGACAATCAGGGACAACCCGATTGACAGGGGCACGAAGAGCCAGTGGACTATGGCCGTCAGGGCGAATTGCCATCGCGACCAGTCTACGGTGCTTAGTAAGTCATCCATTGTTATTTAAGTAGTTTTTATGGTGTAAAGGTAAAAAGAAAGGCCCCCGCTTTGGGGGCGGGGAGCCTCGGTTTCTGTATTAGGCGGTAGCTTATTCAAATTCGATGAGTACCTGGTCGGTGCCGACAGTCTCGTCAGGCTTGACGAAGACGCGCTTCACCGTAAGGTCGCGCTCGGCCTCGAGGTCGTTCTCCATCTTCATGGCCTCGTAAACCATCATGAGCTGGCCCTTCTTGACCTTGTCGCCGGCCTTGACGCGAATCTCAACGATACGGCCACCCATCGGTGCGCGGAACACCTCCCCGGTAATCGGCTCATCGGCGGCCGCGGGTGCTTCCGCTGCCTTTCCCTCCTTGACGGGCGCGGCGGGAGCCTTCTCGGCATATTCCTCCTTGCGGCGGTTGGTGAGAAAGGTTTTGGCAACGTTGGGAAGAAGTTCGAGCAGCAGCTCTTCCTCCTTGTTTGAAGCGAGTTTCACTCCGCCGAGTTCGGCTACGGTCGGGTTCTCGGGTTTCTTGTATTTGGAGACATCGTAGGGCTTTTCTACAGGCGAGCCGGTCAGTTTCTCGCGGAAAGCGGGATCCACAGGAACGGGAGTGTGTCCGTACTCACCCTTGACGAGCGATACGAACTGGTTGTTGGCCTGCGAGTAATCGGGATTGCCCTTGCGGCGGTCAAGAGCGAGAAGCACTGCCTGGGAGCCTACAATCTGGCTGGTCGGGGTTACCAGGGGAACCAGGCCGGCGTCGCGGCGAACCTTCGGGATGAGCTTCATGGCGTCCTCAAGAAGGTCGGATGCCTGGAGGGCCTTGAGCTGGGCGACCATGTTGGAGTACATGCCGCCGGGGACTTCCGCCTCCTTGACGAGCAGGTTGGGTTTCGGGAAACCGAAATATGCCTCGATGGCGTGGCAGGCTTCGAGAAGTTCCTCCTCGTTGCCGGCCTTTCCAGCGGCGATTGCCTTGTCGAACAGAGCGTCGATTTCGGCGGGGAGTTTGTCGGTGAGGGGATCGAACTCGTTGGGGAACTTGTCCTTGTTGAGGTCGAAGTCGGCCATGCGCTTGCGCACGTCCTTGAGCTGCTTGCGGATTTCGCCGACCTTCGCCATATTACACTCGACTTCAACGCCGAGCTTCTGGCAGAAGATGTAGACCAGCTCGATAGCGGGAGCGGCAGAGCCTTCGCCGAACCACCAGATGTTGGTGTCGAGGATGTCGACCCCGTTCATGATTGCCATAAGCGAGGAAGCGAGGCCGTAGCCGGGGGTGCAGTGGGTGTGGAAGTCCACCGGAACCTTCACTGCTGCCTTGAGCTTCGAGATAATCGAAGCGGCGCGCATCGGGTTGACCAGGCCGGCCATGTCTTTCAGAGTGATAATCTTCGCTCCGAGGCGTTCCATTTCCTTTGCCTTTTCGACGAAGTACTCGTCGGTGAAGATTTTCTTCGGGGCGACGGGCTCTTCCTTCTTGCCGAACAGGCGGCCGAAGAATCCCTGCTTGCGGGGAGCTTCGGCGGGTTCGTCCTTGGGGTCTACGGTATAGCAGACAGCGGCGTCGGCAATGCCGCCGAGTTCGTTGATGAGGCGGATCGACTCCTTGACATTGTCGATGTCGTTGAGGGCGTCGAAGATGCGCATCACGTTGAGGCCGTTTTTGATAGCCTCCTTATAGAAGCCCTCCAGAACGCTGTCGGGATAAGGCACATAGCCGAAGAGGTTGCGGCCGCGGGAAAGGGCCGAAAGGAGCGAGCGGCCGTCGATGGCCTTTGAAATCTTGCGCAGGCGCTCCCAGGGAGATTCGTCGAGGTAGCGCATCACAGAGTCGGGAACGGCTCCGCCCCAGACCTCCATGATGTAGAAGCCCGCGTCCTTGTAAAGGGGAAGCAGCGGATCTATGTCCGACTGTTTCAGGCGGGTTGCGAAGAGCGACTGCTGACCGTCGCGCAGGGTAAGGTCCCTGATTCTTAACTTCTTCTCCATATCTGATAATTTGTTAGATGTGAATAATGTCTGAAAAACGTGTATTGAGCGATGTGATACTACAAGCTATCAGGTTGCAAACTTAGCATTTTTTTTTGACATTCCAAAGAACTGATCGCGTACAAAATCGCGGAAAAGCCCGTTTTTTTCATCAATTTTTAATCGCACGCCACCGGCGCATGGTGATGGTGGGCATGGCACTCGCTCAAAGTGCGGTCCACTATGAAATGGCGCGTCGTAATCCCCGCCAGGACGCTCATCTGGTGTGAGACGATTATGACCGTCGTGTCTTTCGGCAGCGACGAGATTATGTCATACGTGCGTTGCTCAAAACGGCTGTCGAGATAGCTCAGCGGCTCGTCGAACACCAGGACTTCCGGCCTGGAAATCAGCGCGCGCCCCATCATCGCCCGCTGCAACTGCCCTCCGGAGAGCGCCCCAATCGGATGGTCGGCATGGCTTGTAAGCTCCATCAGTTCAAGCGCCTCCTCTATCCGGCGGTCGCGCTCGCTCCGCGGCATCCCCTCCGACGAAAGCAGCCCCGAGGAAATAACCTCGCGGGTCGTAATCGGGAAACGGGCGTCAATGGAATTTTTCTGCGGCAGGTAGCCGAACTTCAGCCGCCGGGCGACCGCGCCGTCAGCGCCGAAATACTCAACACTCCCCGTATCGGGGCGCTGGAGTCCGAGGATTATTCTAAGCAGGGTGGTCTTACCTCCCCCGTTCGGCCCGGTAATCGCCATAAGGTCGCCGCGGCGCGCCTCCAAGTTGATACCCGAGAGAATCACTCGCTCGTCGCGCGACAGGCTTATGTTGCGCAGCCTGATTACAGGCTCGTTTGACGGATTAACGCAAGGCATCGGCTACTTTCTTTATTTCAGCCTCCCAATCGGAAGCCATCAGGTTTATTGTGACTTTCGGGGTACCTGCCGGAAGCGGAAGGGTCTCCGCTGCCCGGGGATCCTCCTCGGCCTGGAGAAAATACACTTTCGGCGACGCGGCAAGAGCGGCGTCGAGCCGTTCCCTGGCGCCGACAGCCGAATGTTCCTTCCCCTCGAAACCTACCGCGATCTGCCGCAGCCCGTAATCGCGGGCGAAATAGCTGAGCGACGGATGCCAGACGAGGAACACCGGGTTGTCGGCCCCCGCGAGCCGCGCCGAAAAGGCTTTGTCGAGAGAGTCAAGACGGTTGTCAAGAAGGGCGTGCCTGGCGTTGAAATATTCAGCCGCCGCGGGCCGGGCAGCCGCCATCGCTTCGGCGAGGGTCCGGGCCATGACGCGGAGGTTCCTTACCGACACCCATATGTGGGGGTCCGGCTCGCCGTCGCCGTGCGTCCCCTTAATCAGCTCTATTCCGCCGCTGAGGGGCACGAACCGCGCCCCGCCGTTCTCCCTGACGGTCGAGGCGATTTTATCCTCGAACGGCAGCAGCCCAGTCGCCGCGAATAGGGAAGCACCCTCGAGGTCGCGGAGTTTGCCTATCTGTGGCTCGAAGCTCTCCGCGTCGCTGCCGGGAGGGAGCAGCACCTGCACCTCCGCGCTGTCCCCCCCGATTTCCCGGGCGAGATATGCGACAGGCGCTATACTCGCCGTAACCTTCATAAGTCCGCCCCCGTCCCGCGGTTGCTTTCCCGCACATGACGACAGCAACAACCCGGCGAGCGCGCACAATATAATACTACTTTTCAATTTCATATGCCGCTATTGGTTATATACTATGGTATGGAGCACCCGGGCCATGCTGACAGGATCTTCAGGCCGCTCCGACACCATAAGCATCATAGGAACATCTGGAAGCCCGTCAACATAGGGAGGCTGGAAATACGGCACATTCTCGAGCGCCGTAAGCCCGTTGCGGGTATAGAAGCCGACTCTCCTTGCTGCCTCTTCCGATGCTTCCGGCAGCTCTACCTCCAGCAAAAGCGGCTTGACGGGAAGCCCGATAGAGCGCAATCCCTCCTCCGAGATCAGGCGCTTGACTACATCCGCTCCGATGCCGCCGCCGCGCCGCGCCGCATTGATGGCGAAATGTTCAACATATATATTACCCGGGAGGTTCCATATAGTCACAAATCCGACATTTTCGCTTTTATGTTGTAAAACATAAAAATTGAAAAACGGGTCACCCCCGTCGATGCGCCGGCGGATATCGTCCCATGGCCGACGCTCCTCCTCAGGGAACGATTCCATAGACAACCCGCTGATTTGCAACGGAATATCTGCGGACTTTACGATTTTTATCAAGTCAATATTGTACATTCTTTTCTCTTCTTTGATGCAAATTTAATAATTTCCGACGAATCGCGATTGGTTTGTAATTCGTTTCGGTAGTGCAATGTAACAAAAATTATTTTCATTATTAGAATCTTTTTCTTAACTTTGTGCTCACCATCAGGGAATATTAAAGTAAAATTCAATCATTATGTCACGTTCACAAATTGATAACCTCGACACCAAAATTCTCCAGATGCTCGTCGACAACGGTCGCAAGCCGTTTCTGGAAATCGCTCGCGAATGTGGAGTAAGCGGCGCCGCGATCCACCAGCGCATCGCGAAATTGCAGGCAACAAACATCCTTGAAGGCTCCCGCGCCCTGATCAAGCCCTCAACCCTGGGCTACGACACCTGCGCCTTCATCGGTGTGTTCCTCAAGGAGCCTGACAAATTCGACCAGGTGCTCGAACGCCTCAAAGAGGTTCCCGAAGTCGTTGAATGTCACTACACCACGGGCCAGTACGACATGCTCGTGAAGGTTTACGCACGCGACAACGAACACCTTCTCCACCTCATCCACGAAAAACTCCAGCCGATGGGACTTCTCCGCACCGAAACCCTCGTTTCATTCCGCGAAGTGTTCTCCCGCGCACTCCCCGTCGCTCCCCAGCACTAACCGCCTACTCCTCTCCAACGCCAATGGCGCGCCGTCATCACCTCCCGACGGCGCGCCATTGCGTTTATATAGCTGCATCTTAATGATTTTGCGCCCGAATGGAAGGGCGCTGTCAGAATGGTTCAGATGGTAGGAGCTTGGAGGTGAGGTCGATGGGAGCAATCTGTAGATTGTGACCGAGACCGAACCCTTCAAGCGACGACCCAGATGAGCCATTATGACACGCCCTTATCATTTTTTTGGAATTTTCTTTGTTGCAGTTGTTGTAAATTATATTTACCTTTGCGGCCAGGAAGCCCACCCCGTTCGGGACTGCCCGGCGGCTCAGGCGACCCGCTCTAACTACGACACAAACATTTCTTATGATATTTACATTCCGAATAGTTTCCGACGAGGTCGACAACTTCAAGCGCGAAATCAAAATCGACGCTGACGCTACTTTTCTCGACCTGAAAAACGCCATATGCGACGCTGTCGGATATGACAAAAACGAAATGTGTTCTTTCTTTCTCTGCGACGACCGTTGGGAAAAAGAGAAGGAAATAACCCTCGAGGACATGGGTTCCGACTCTTCGGAGGAGGTCTACCTGATGGAGGATTCCGTCCTGGCTGACTTCATCGACGACGAGGGACAGAGACTGATGTTTACCTTCGACTACCTGACCGACCGCTCCTTCTTCATCGAAATGAAGGAACTGAAAACCGGCCAGAACCTCCTCGACCCGGTATGCACCCTCTCGCTCGGAAAGGCCCCCTCTCAGCACGTCGACCTGGAGGAGTTCGAGGCAAAGACCGATGCCAAAGCCGCCGCCGCTGCCGCTGCCGCCGCCGAAGACCTCGGCGAGGAGTTCTACGGCTCCGACGACTATAACTCCGACGAGTTCGACCTCGAAGGCTTCGACGAGCTTTCGATGGACGACAATATTTAAAGACTGCCCAAATACGATCCTCCCAGGTGGCGAAAAAAGAACAGGCGCTGAAAACAAACGCCGCGAGACTGCTTGACAGGGCGAAAATCCCTTACAGGCTGATTCCTTACGAGTTCGACGAGAACGACCTCGCGGCCCAGCACGTCGCCGACGCTCTCGGGGAGGATATCCGGAAGGTATTCAAAACCCTCGTGCTCCACGGCGAGCCCTCCGGCCAGAAAGGCCAGGGCGCGGGAGCCAACAAGGGAACATATTTCGTATGCGTCGTGCCCGGAAACGCGGAAGTAGACCTGAAAAAGGCCGCCGCGGCTGCCGGAATGAAGAAAGCCGACCTGATTCCAATGAAGGAACTGCTCCCCCTTACCGGATATATCCGCGGCGGGTGCTCCCCGATAGGGATGAAGAAACCCTTCCCTACCTATTTCCATACTTCCGCCACCGATTTCAGCGAAATATATGTGAGCGCCGGAGTCCGCGGGCTCCAGCTCGAGATTTCTCCGTCGGCCCTCATCGGCTTCGTCGGTGCAACCGTTGCCGACCTCGTAAAAGAAGACGCTGGGGAATGAACACTTTCGGTTCGACGCTTCGCCTGACCACCTTCGGCGAGTCCCACGGGGCCGCGATGGGAGGTATTCTCGACGGGCTTCCCCCCGGTATCGAGATTTCGCTGCGCGAGGTCGACAACCAGATGGCGCGCCGCCGCCCAGGCTATTCCGATATGACCTCCCAGCGCCGCGAACCCGACCGCGTGGAGTTCCTTTCAGGACTGATGGGATTGGAAAACGGCGCTCTTGTCCCCCTTTCCGATACAACCGACAAGGCTCTGACCCTCGGGACCCCGGTAGGGTTCATCATCAGAAACACCGACCGGCGCTCCGCCGACTATGACGCTTTAAAGGATATATACCGCCCATCCCATGCCGACTTCGCCTGGGAGCACCGTTTCGACGGCATCCGCGACTGGCGAGGCGGTGGGCGTTCCTCGGGTCGCGAGACGGTCTGCAGGGTTGCCGCCGGGGCTATAGCCCGACAGGTTTTAGAGCAGACCGGGGTCTCGATTCGCGCCATCTTGACCGCCGTCGGCGCGGCAACCGATCCGGCATTGTTCGCCGCCGAAATCTCCCGCGCCGCTGAAGAGAACGACAGCGTGGGGGGAATCGTCGAATGTCGGATACAGGGGTTTCCCGTCGGTATCGGAGACCCGGTTTTCGGGAAACTGCAACAGCGCATCGCCGCCGCGATGCTCTCGATCGGCGCGGTAAAGGGCTTCGAATACGGCGACGGCTTCGCCATAGCAGCGATGCGCGGCTCCGAAGCCGCCGACCCCCTGCGCGCCGGGGATGGACATGTAAAATTCCCCTCAAACCATTCAGGCGGAATCCAGGGTGGCATCTCCAACGGGGAGGAGATAGTTTTCAGGGTGGCTTTCAAGCCGACCCCTACTGTCGGCAAGCCGCTGGAAACGGTTAACCGGAATCTTGAAAACGTGACGTTACGCGCTTCCGGGCGCCATGACCCGTGCGTCGCCCTGCGCGCGCTCCCCGTGGTCGAGGCGATGGCGGCCCTCGCGCTCCTCGACTCGGCCTTAGGTGACGGTATGAGGTTCGCCCCGTCGAAACGCTAACGCCCCCGGATAGACTATGCCATACTACCGCGACTATTCCTCGCTGCTCGCCGAACTGTTCCCGGGGCGCAAGATGCAGAAACTGACCATCAACGGCGGATTCTCCTGCCCGAACCGCGACGGTACGATCGGCCGCGGCGGATGCGCCTACTGCGATAACAGAAGTTTCTCCCCCTCCCTCTCCTCTCCGGGCAACGTAGCCGCCCAGTTAGAGGCCGCTAAGCGCTTTTTCGCCCGCAAATACCCCCAAATGAGGTATCTCGCATATTTCCAAAGCTATACGAGCACCCACGGCGACCCGGAAAGGCTTCTCTCGCTATACCGGGAAGCGCTTGCCGTAGAAGGGGTTGACGGGATTATTATCGGTACGCGCCCCGATTGCGTGCCGCAGCCGCTGCTTGAACAAATCGCCCGGCTCAATACGACCGTCCTGATGGAATACGGGGCGGAGTCAAGCCACAACTCAACCCTCGAACGCGTCAACCGCTGTCACACCTGGGAGCAGACCGTCGACGCCGTGCGCCGCTCCGCCGCGTTCGGACTCCATGTCGGGCTGCATTTCATTATGGGGCTACCGGGCGATACGCGGGAAATGATGCTCGAAACCGTGCGACGGGCATGCGACCTCCCCGTCAGCTCCCTGAAATTCCATCAGTTGCAGCTTATCAAAGGGACACCCCTCGCTACGGCGCCCCCCGACGACCTCCACCTGTTCTCGGTAGAAGAATACCTCGACCTCTGCGCCGAAATCGTCGGAATAGTCAACAGCCGCGCCCCGAAGATCGCGATCGAGCGTTTTACCTCCTCGGCTCCGGCGGAAATGCTCGTGGCGCCCCGGTGGGGTCTGAAAAACTACCAGTTCACTAACCTTTTGCGGAACCGTCTCGCAGCTGCGCGGCGCTCCTGACGCGGCTCCGCTTCCCGGCGTTCGTCAGAACCATCCCACCGACAATCACCGCCATGGCGACCACCTGGATCCATTTCAGCCGGTCAAGCCCCATAATCACTGCCGACAGCGTCGCGAAAACAGGCAGCAGGTACTGATACAGCGACACAAGCTCCGACCCGATTTTCTTTATCGCCGGCTGCACGAGGAAATAGGCTATAAAGGTAGGACACAGGAGAATAAACCCTATTTCAAGCCACGGAGCGGCCTCGCGGGTGCGGAGTATCGCCTCCTTGTCTATGCCCGGTATGAGGAACAGCGCGGGAACCGCCGCGAACAGGAACACCCACCGCAGCATGTTCACAGGCCGGTAGGTCTGCGTCGGCTTTACAAGTATAACGAGATAAAAAGCGTAGCAGAGCGTTGACGCGACAGCCAACAGGTCACCCAACAGGTTGTCACTCCCGTTCTTCCCAGCCCCGCCGGCGACAATGACGATAACCGCCCCGGCCATCGAAACCGCGACTCCGAGATACTCCAACAGCGACGGCCGTTGCTTGAGAAACACAACCCCTATCAGAATCACGAAAACGGGAGGCAGCGTCATTATAATAGATATGTCAATCGGGTTGCCGTAGCGCAGCGACGTGACAAACAGATAGATAAACAGAAACAGCCCCACGGCTCCGCCGAGTACGAGCCTCAGCCAGTCGTGGCGCGCGATCGGGCGGCATTTGAGAAACAGCGACGCCAGCCACATCAGCAGACATCCGCCGACCAACCGCACGACGATAATCCCGTCGGCAGTCATCCATTCCGGTATCAGCGCCTTCGTGAACGAGACGTTGACACCCCAGAAAATCGTGGCAATCAGGATGCACGCGTTCCCTACCAGCGCCGCGCCACCTCCTTGCCTTCCTTTACCTGTTCCCATAATAAATAGTATTTTATTCTAAAAACGCTTATGGGAGAGAATTGGTTGCGCCCAGCCGGTCCCGCCGGCTAAATGCCGACTGACAGCCCCCATCAGTTAACCGGCGTTCACAAAATTAAGTCAATTTCACTTAAATCCGACCCCGCCTGATTAAATATGATTAAGATGCCGATGACCCTGTTCGTAACGTTAAACTTTTGATGTAATTTAGCATCAAAATCACGAATTAACCAACCATAAAAAGCGGCTACTTAGCCGCGACTTTTTCATCACTAATTCAAAAAACCGACATGAAACTCTACGGCAAAATAACTCTTCTCGCTTGCGGCGTCGCGGTCGTAAGCTCGGCGTTGACGGCCCTGGCCGTTGAGAAGATAGGACGGGCGGCAAACGACGAAGCCGCCGCCACTTTCACGTCCGCCAATGGACTCCGCCGCGCCGGAGGCCTCTATACCGTCGCGCAGCGCCCCGGAGAAGCACCCTCCGACTTCACCCACGCCGCGGAAAGCACAATCAACGGCGTTGTCAGCATCAAAAGCTACGCCTCGACCCGCGGCCAGGGTGCTTACGGCGGCGGTCAAGGATACATCGATCCCTTTGAATTTTTCTTCGGCACCCCTCGGCGTCAGCAGCCCCGCCAGCAGCCCCGCGACGGCGGTAACGGAAACCAGGAACAGCCCCGCGGCCTCGGCTCCGGCGTGATTCTCAGCGAAGACGGATATATCGTTACCAACAACCACGTCATCGACGGCGCCGACCGCCTCGAAGTGACCCTCAACGACAACAGCATCTACAACGCGACAGTCGTCGGCACAGACCCTGCGACCGACGTCGCCCTTATCAAAATCGACGCCTCAGGCCTCCCCGTGATTCCCATCGGCGACAGCGACGCGCTCCGCGTGGGCGAATGGGTGCTCGCCGTCGGCAACCCCTTCGGCTTCACCTCGACCGTAACCACCGGCATCGTCAGCGCCAAGGCACGCAGCGTGGCCCAGGCCGCCCGCGGCCGCTCGATGGGCATCGAAAGCTACATCCAGACCGACGCGGCCGTCAATCCCGGTAATTCAGGTGGCGCGCTCGTGAATATCAACGGTGAACTCGTCGGCATCAATACCGCCATTTATTCCGAAACCGGCAACTACGTCGGCTACTCGTTCGCCATCCCGACCTCGATCGTTACCAAGGTCGTGACCGATATCAAGCAGTTCGGCACCGTTCAGCGCGCCGTCCTCGGAGTATCGTTCGTCGAACTCACCCCCCAGCTCGCCAAAGAGAAAGGGATTACCGCGACCAACGACGGCATCCTCGTCATGGAGGTAGTTGACCGCAGCGGCGCTATGGAAGCCGGTATCCGCGAAGGCGACGTCATTATCGCGATTAACGGCGCTCCGACCCACAACACCGCACAGCTCCAGGGCGAAATCAGCAAATACCGCCCCGGCGACGAAACCGAAGTCACCTACATCCGCGACAACAAGAAGCACAACGTGAAAGTCACCTTCCGCAACAGCCAGGGTAGCACGAAGCTCGCCAAGCAGAACGACTTCACCGCCCTCGGATGCGCCCTGGCCGAACTGCCCGCCGAACGCCTCCGCGAGCTGCGCCTCTCCGGCGGAGTCCAGGTCAAAGGCCTGACAAACGGCAAATTCAAGGAAGCCGGCATCCGCGAAGGCTTCATCATCGTAGACATCAACAACGCCCGCGTCCGCACCCCCTCCGACGTCGAGGAAGTCTACAAAGCCATCATGAACTCCTCCGACACCGACAAAGTCATGTTCATCACCGGCATCTACCCCACCGGCCGCAAAGTCTACTACGCCGTCGACCTCACCGACCCCGACTAACCCCTCTCCGCTCCACCCGCTTATACTGGCCCCTCCCCTCTCCCTCTGAACACCCCTCCCCCTGCTCGCCCCTCCCCCTGCTCCACCGGGCAAGAGGAGGGGCTTTCTTTCCCCTTCCCCGCCTCCCTCAATTTCCCCTTTCAGCAAGTATTATACGTTCCGTGAGCGGCCCGGAAGGGCCGCTTTCCCAAGCTTTCCCCAAATCCCCCTCCCCTTTCCGCCCCAATGTTTCCGCAAACTGTCGGGTGGAGTGAGCCGAAGGCGAGCGGCTTCCCCGCCTCCCCATTCTCTCCCTCCCATCCTCCCGATAATCTATCCCCAATCAGCGGCGAAGCCGCGACGTAATTATAGCACCTGGTCGAGCGACCGCAGGGAGCGAAGGCCTGGTGTTCCGTTCGAGCGTGCGAAAACGGCTTCGGAGAGGTCGCATAATAAAAAAATGGTTAACACACAGATTCTTTTGGTCGCTTCGCTCCCCACGGATGCGACGGATTTCCACAGATTTTTTCCTCCTCCGCTGTCCGCCTTTCCCGATACAAAAATCCGTGTTTATCCGTCAGTTCCGTGGATGGCGCGCCCAGCGCCAAAAAGATCCGTGTGTCAGACGCATCTAATCCCCTATATTTCCGAGCGGCGAAGCCGCGGCGTAATTGTAGCACCGTATCGAGCGGCGAAGCTGCGAAGGTGCGGTGTCTGTTGGTCGTGGATGAAAACGGCCTCGGAGAGGTCGCGTAATAAGAAATGATTGGCACACAGATTCTTATGGTCGCCGCGATCCCCACGGATGCGACGGATTGACACAGATTTCAAAAAGGGCGGTTACGAATCTGCGGTAGGAAGCATCACACATTTGGATAAGTCATTCAGAAATATTAACTTTGCCGACGCAGACCGCAACGCCGCCCCGCGCCAGTTAGTTCGGTGTGGGCGAGCGGGAGGGATGCGACAACCGCCCGGAGGCCCTCCGCCCCGGCGCGGCAAATATGAAAGGCGTTACTAACGCTTAGTTCTTGACCGTCAGAAATTCTCGCAAAATTTCACTACATGTCAAGGATTGAGCAACGGTAGATGCCCGTTGGTGTGTAACATCCGCCCGCGGCCCGTTTCGTGAGAAACCCGCCGCAAGCGTCCGTTGCATATACTGGCGTGGGCTTCTGGCGTTGCCGTCCGACATGTAGGGCAATGCGAGAAGCCTCTGACGGTGGGACGGCAGCAGTACAGACTCCCACGTCTTTCCGTCTCCAACCCCTCAACGCCAACGAGAGGAGTCCCGCGGCACCCACCCAACCCAATGTCACCCCTCTTGCGCAAACTCCTCCTCACCTTCGCCCTCACCGCCCCCCTCGCCGCCTCTCCCCACGACTTCGAAGTCGACGGCATCTACTACAACATCACCTCCTCATCCGACAACACCGTCGCCGTAACATCTCGATATGGCTCTTCTAATACATATAGCGGCTCAGTCATAATACCATCTTACGTTGAACATAACGGCGAGACCTACTCCGTAACCTCCATCGGCAACCTCGCTTTCTGCTTCTGCTCCTCCCTAGCATCCGTCGAAATCCCCAACTCCATAACCTCTATCGGCAGCGGCGCTTTCTCCAACTGCTCTGCTCTGACTTCTATCGAAATTCCTAATTCAGTTACCTCAATCGGTTTAAGCGCTTTCGCCAATTGCTATGCGCTGACTTCCGTAGAGATTCCGAACTCAGTCACCTCTATTAACGATGGCGCTTTCGTAGACTGTTCCTCCATGACTTCCGTTATAATACCCAACTCTATTACCTCAATCAACAATTGCACTTTCTTTGGATGCTCCTCACTGACCGTTGTCGAAATACCAAGCTCTGTCGCCTCTATCGGCGACGGAGCTTTCTCAAATTGCTCCGCACTGACCTTTGTCGAAATCCCTAACTCCGTAACAACAATCAGCTACAGGGCTTTTTACAATTGCTCATCCCTGGCCTCTGTTGCAATCCCCAACTCGGTCACCACCATCGGCGACTACGCTTTCTATAAATGCTCGTCCCTTGAATCCCTCACTTTCAATGCGATCAACTGCAAAACATGCGGCTCACCAAAATATCCCGCTTTCCCCTCGTCCATTACCTCGCTAACGATTGGGGATAATGTAATAAAGATTCCTGATTACTTTCTGTACAACTGCAGCAAGATTCATAATCTTACTATCCCAAAGTCAGTAGCCTACGTTGGCAACTGCGCTTTCGCCGGATGTACATCAATTGAATCACTCACCTTCAATGCAACCGACTGCGCAGTACACGGATCATCAGATTATCCGGCTTTTCCTTCGTCCATTTCTTCGCTAACAATTGGCGACAATGTTTCCAAAATTCCCGATTACCTTCTATATAAAAATACAATCGCCAAGGTCTTTTGGCTGGGCAATACGCCCCCCTCTGGTTACGAGCAAGTTAACGCATATATAAACTATGTGTCTAATGACCAATACAATCTGAACAATCAAATCAAATATCAGTTTCTCAGCTCCAAATTTATAGTTGACGGTATAGTATATGTTCCGGTCAGCCCTTCGGAGCGCATTTGCGATATCGTAGACTGTCTTTATAATTCCACTTATACCACACCAGTCATTTCTGATAAAGTTACCAATAAAGGCATTGAGATGACGGTAAATAATATCCAACAATACGCATTTTACAACAACAGCAACATAGAATCACTAACCATTTCTAATGTTGGCTTCGTAGGAAGCTACGCTTTCTATAATTGCGGGCATTTAACATCGCTAACAGCTTCAAACAAAGGGGATATTGGCAATGATGCTTTTCGTAATTGCGAAGAGATTCTGACTGCTAATGTTTCCAACGATGGCAATATCGGCAACTCTGCCTTCTACGGATGCGCCGCTTTACACACCGCAACTATCGAAAACAAAGGATATATCGGTGAATCAGCGTTTTACAATGATAAAGCTCTAAACCAAGTAAAACTTGGAAATGAGGTTACCGGAATCTCCGAAAACGCATTTTACGGATGCTCAGCTATTCCTGAAATCACAATTCCTAATTCCGTAACTACTTTGGGCGCTTCCGCTTTTCAGTGGTGTAGCGCATTGAAAAGCGCCACTCTCGGGACAGGCTTCCCCTCGCTGCCTACAAAAGTTTTTTCCGGCTGCTCCTCGCTTGAATCAATTTCGATACCGAACAATGTAACCTCCATCGCAGATTACGCATTTGAGGGATGCTCGTCGCTCGCCGACATTTCTATTGCGGATTCCGATTCTGAAATATCGTTGGGTTCCAACGGCTCAAGCCCGCTGTTTGCCGACTGCCCGCTTGATGAAGTGTATATCGGTCGCAAGCTGTCATATAAGACAGGTTCCAATTACGGCTATTCGCCGTTCTATCGCAACACCTCGCTGCGGACGGTGGAGATAACCGATGCGGAAACCGAGATTTACGACAACGAGTTTTACGGTTGCTCGGGGCTTAACTCGCTGAAAATCGGCAACGGGGTCAAGAAGATTGGCAAATGGGCTTTCTCGGGATGCTCTTCCCTTGACTATTTCTCGGCAGGCTATAATGTAGAGAGTATCGGCGACGAGGCGTTCTCCGACTGCACCGGCCTTACCAAATACTATTCCTATTCCATCGTTCCTCCTGTCTGCGGCAACCAAGCGCTCGACGACATAAACAAGTGGGAATGTGCGCTGTATGTTCCCGCAGAGAGCAGCGATGAATATAAAGCCGCCCCGCAATGGAAGGATTTCTTCTTCGTTGAAGAGATGTCAGCCGTGTTGGTGGCCGCAATTGAGCTGAATACCTCCGAAGCAGAGCTGATTGTCGGCGCAACTCTGCAACTGTCGGCGACCATACTCCCCGCGAACGCAACCAACCAGGCGCTGGTTTGGGAAAGCTCGGATGTCAGCGTGGCTGACGTTAACGGCGATGGCCTGGTAACCGGCCTGAAAGAGGGCACGGCGACAATCACAGCCCGGAGCGCCGACGGCAACGCGGAAGCCACCTGCCAAATTACCGTCAAGGACATGAGCGATATCGATACCGTCAACGCGCCCTCCGCTTACACCCTTGTCAAGACCCCGAACGGCTATATCGTAAAGAACGCTTGCGGGGCGCGGGTCGAAGTTAATTCCGCTGATGGCAGGATGGTTTACCTCGCCCCCTCCTACGCCGAGGAGGAAATCGCCCTCCCCGCCGGACTCTACATCGTCCGCGCCGCCAACCGCGCCTGGAAAGTCCGCTTCTGACCTTCCCCCGCTCCCGCATTCCCCGTCGGACAAGTCCGACCCGTCCGACCCGTCCGACTCAATACAAAAAAACGGTCCTTTCAGGGCCGTTTTTTTGTATCCAGATTACTCCGAAGATGGCTTTCGGCTCTCTCAGAAGTAAAAGTTGACGCGTTTGGGGTAGAAGAGCATGGCGCTCCCGACCTCCTGTGCGACACTCTCGCCCATTGAGTTGGCTACGATAGCGAGCGCGAAGCGCTGGGCGGCCGAGGGGCCGTTGGCGGTAATCAGCCGGTCGAGGGCTATTACTGGCGCGTCGCGCTGGATAGCGCCGGTCATCCCCTTCTCGAAGCCGGGATAGCAGGTAGCTTCCTTCCCTTCAAGAATACCGAGCGGGCCGAGCACCACCGCGGGAGCGGCGCATATGGCGGCGATTTTTCCGGCCTGGGCCTGAACCTTCAGCATGGAGTTGAGCGGAGCGTACTCCGAAAGATTCGTGGCGCCGGGCATGCCCCCCGGGAGAATCAGCCATTCCGGGGTAATGAAGTCGGTTTTCTCATAAAGAGAGTCCGCCTCCACGGGAATCCCGTGGGCTCCCCTTACGGTCAGATTCCCGGTTATCGAAATCGTTTTCACATCCATGCCGGCGCGGCGCATCACATCGACCACGGTTAGCGCCTCGATTTCCTCGAAGCCGGTTGCCAGGAAAAGGTAGGAAGTATTCATTGCTTAGATGGGGGAAATAGGGTTAATAGATGTTAGGGTTGAGCAAATTGATGTAAGGTGATGAAATAGCGGACTATTCCGCATCGAATTTGATTGTTAAACGCAAAAATAAAGGAAAAGTTCGCGAAATGCAACCTTTTCCCCGAAAATTTTTGAAAATTTTGAAAAACGCCCCCAGGAGGCCCCTATTGGCCGATTAAAGGCAGGATGCGGTGAAGCGCAGCGATGAAGGCCCGGGCCTCGTCGAAGGTGTTGTAGAGGGCGAACGAGGCGCGGACCGTCCCCTCGATTCCGAGCGACTCCATCAGCGGCTGGGCGCAGTGGTGGCCGGTGCGCACGGCGATGCCGAGCTTGTCGAGGAGCATCCCCGTGTCGTAGTGGTGGGCGTCCCCGATAAGGAACGAGATTACGGCGGCTTTCCCCGGAGCCGTACCGAAAATACGCATACCGGGAATCTGCTCCATCTGCTCTGTCGTCCATTTAAGAAGCTCCTGCTCGTGGGCGGATATATCGTCGATGCCCACGCGGCGGATATAGTCTATCGCGGTCCTGAAGGCGGCGATGTCGACGAAGTCTGGGGTACCCGCCTCGAACTTGAACGGGAGCTCGGCGAAGGTCGTACCCGAGAAGCTGACATGGCCGATCATCTCGCCTCCTCCCTGGTAGGGGGGCATTTTCTCAAGCCATTTCTCCTTGCCGTAGAGCACGCCGACCCCGCAGGGGCCGTACATCTTGTGGGAGGAGAAGGTATAGAAATCGCAGTCGAGGTCGCGCACGTCGACGTTCATATGGGAAACTGCCTGGGCGCCGTCGATAAGGACCGGGACCCCCTGGCTGTGGGCGTGCCGGATCATCTCCTTGACCGGGTTGACCGTGCCGAGAACGTTGGATACGTGGCAGAACGACGCCAGCCGCGTATGCTCGTTGAACAGCGACTTATAGACCTCTATGTCCAGCGACCCGTCCGGCAGGATGGGCACGACCCGGATTTTGACCGCTTTTTTCGATTGCAGGAGCTGCCAGGGCACGATGTTGGCGTGGTGCTCCATGACCGTCAGGATGATTTCGTCCCCGTCCTCAAGCATAGAGCCGAAGGAGGATGCCACCAGGTTTATGGCCTCCGTGGTCCCGCGGGTAAAGATTACCTCCTTCGACGATGCGGCGTTGATATAATCCCTGACGCATTCGCGGGTCGCCTCCTGAAGCTCAGTCGCCTCCTGCGAGATGGAGAACACTCCGCGGTGGACGTTCGCCTTATGTGTATAATACATATTCTCGACAGCCTCCACAACCTCGCGGGGGGTCTGGGAGGTGGCGGTATTGTCGAGGTATATCAGGGGCTTGCCGTAAACGGTGCGTCGCAGTATCGGGAAGTCCTCGCGGAGTTTTTCTACGTTCATGGCTGTCGGGGGTTATTTAGCGCAGTCGGCACACCCGGAGGGGTGGCCCGAGAAACGACATTCAACAAGGTGGCGCAGACGGTCGCGGAGCGATTCAAGGCGTATCGAGTCTATTACGTCGACCATGAACGCCTGCATGAGCATCGTGCGGGCCTCCTTTTCGGGGATGCCGCGCTGGCGCATGTAGAACAGGGCCTTCTGGTCGAGCTGGCCGGTCGCCGCGCCGTGGGAACACTTCACATCGTCGTTATATATAAGGAGCTGCGGCTTCGAGTGCATCCTGGCTCCGGTCGAGGCGAGTATGTTGCGGTTGGTCTGGAAAGCCTCGGTGAAGCGCGCGCCGGGCGCTACCTCGATTCCACCCTCGAACGCGCCTTCGGCCTCGTCGTCGAGCGAATACTTGAAAAGCTGCTCCGAACGGCCCCGGACGGCGCGGTGCGTGACTTCCGACGCATTGTCGATATGCTGCGCGCCGGAGCCTATCGCCATGCCTCCGAGGTGGCTGTCGGCGTTGTCTCCTTCCTGACGGATATAGAACTCGTTGCGGGTCACGCCGTTCATCAGCGTCGCGGCGACCCCCTGGAAGCGCGAGCCGGCGGCTTGGCGGACGAACAGTTGCGAGTAGCGGGCCGTCCTGGCATCGGACTCTTCGAGGTCGTACCAGTTGACCTCCGCTCCCCGTTCGGCGATGATTTCGACCACTTCCGACGACAGATAGTCGGCTCCCGCCTGCGAATGGTCGCATTTCAGTATGGAGACCGCGGAATCCTCCTCGGCCACAACCAGTATTCTCCGCGCCGCGAGGAGCGGGGCCGGAGAATTGAAAATGCTGACGAGCTGCACCGGCTTGTCGGCCCGGAATCCGCAGGCGGCGCGTATGACGACGCCGTCCTGCGACAGAAGCGTGTTAAGCGCGACGCCCGGCTTGTCGAGCGGGGCGGCAGTACCGAGATGCAGGGCAATGACCTCTGCCAGCGGCGTTCCGGCCGCTTCCGAGAAGGAGCATACCGAAAGCCCTTCCGGGAGGTTTTTCTTCAGTGTCGCTGTCGCGACAAAACGGTCGTTGACGATAATCCCCATCAGGGTCGACAGGTTCGGGACATCGCAGCGGAAGGCCGCCGCGACATCTACCGGGATGTTGACCCGGTTGATGTTTACTCCGAAATCAGGGGCGAACATCTTTTCGACGGAGGTCTTCTCGAATCCCTCGTCCCCCTTGTCCGGGAGCCGTCCGGCGCTCTCCAGGGCAGCGAGAGCGGCGGGGCGCAGCGTGTTCAGCGCCGCGGCCGAATGGCTTTCGACCGCCTCGCGGTTATCCCGGTACAGGCTTATATATTGGTCAATAGCGCTCATCGGTTCAGAGATTTTCTTCCTTAATCCAGTCGTAGCCGCGCTCTTCGAGTTCGAGGGCCAGCTCGGGGCCTCCGCTGCGCACGATGCGCCCTTTGTAGAGCACGTGGACGAAGTCGGGCTTGATATAGTCGAGCAGGCGCTGGTAGTGGGTGATCACTATCGTGGCGTTGTCCTTGCTTTTAAGCTGGTTGACACCTCCGGCGACCACTCTCAGCGCGTCTATGTCGAGGCCCGAGTCCGTCTCGTCGAGAATCGCCAAGCGCGGCTCGAGCATCGCCATCTGGAATATCTCGTTGCGTTTCTTCTCGCCCCCGGAGAAGCCCTCGTTTACCGAGCGCAAGGCGAGTTTGTTGTCAAGCTCCACAATCGCGCGTTTCTGGCGCATCAGCTTGAGGAAGTCGCTCGCCGACAGCGGCGGTTCGTTGAAATACTTGCGCTTGGCGTTGACGGCGGCGCGCATGAAGTTAACCATCGAGACTCCCGGAATCTCTACCGGGTACTGGAACGAGAGGAACAGCCCTTCGTGGCTGCGGTCCTCGGGGGAGAGCGCGAGCAGGTCAAGCCCGTGGAAAGTTGCCGAACCTCCCGTGACAGTATAGGCGGGATTCCCGGTCAGCACCCCCGAGAGGGTCGATTTGCCGGAGCCGTTGGGCCCCATTATGGCGTGAACCTCTCCGGCGCGGACCGTCAGGTCTACCCCCTTGAGAATTTCCTTGTCTTCGACTTTGGCGCGGAGGCCGTTGACCTCCAGGAGAATATCTTTGCTCATTGCGGCGAGTGGGTTTTCTTGGGTGAAGTAACTTATATTTATCCTACGGAGCCTTCCAGCGTAATCTGCAGGAGGCGCTGCGCCTCTACGGCGAACTCCATCGGGAGCTTGTTCATTACCTCCTTGGCGTAGCCGTTCACAATCAGTCCGACGGCTTCCTCGGTAGGTATTCCGCGCTGGTTGCAGTAGAAGAGCTGGTCCTCGGAGATTTTAGAGGTCGTGGCCTCATGCTCGACAACGGCCGTGGGGTTCATGCAGTCGATGTAGGGGAACGTGTGGGCCCCGCACCGCGAGCCAAGCAGCAGGGAGTCGCACTGCGTGTGGTTTCGCGCGCCCTCTGCGGCAGGCGTTATCTTAACCAGTCCGCGGTAGGAGTTCTCGCTCTCTCCGGCAGAGATTCCTTTCGAGACGATGGTCGAGCGTGTGTCCGGCGCGAGGTGTATCATCTTTGTCCCCGTGTCGGCCTGCTGGCGGTTGCGGGTGACGGCTACGGAATAGAACTCTCCCGTGGCCCCGCGCCCGGCCAGGACGCACGAGGGGTATTTCCAGGTTATGGCCGACCCGGTCTCCACCTGCGTCCAGGAGAGCTTCGAGTAGTCTCCGCGGCAGAGACCGCGCTTGGTCACGAGGTTGTAGACGCCTCCGCGCCCTTCGGCGTCTCCGGCGTACCAGTTCTGGACCGTGGAGTATTTTACTTCCGCTCGGTCCTCGACCACGATTTCAACAATCGCGGCGTGGAGCTGGTTTTCGTCGCGCCGCGGGGCGGTACACCCTTCAAGATAGCTGACATAAGAGTCGTCGTCGGCTACGATAAGCGTGCGTTCGAACTGGCCCGTTCCCGCCGCGTTGATGCGGAAATAAGTCGAAAGCTCCATCGGACACCGTACCCCTTTCGGGATATAGACGAAGGAGCCGTCGGAGAACACTGCCGAATTTAACGCCGCATAAAAGTTGTCGCGGTACGAAACGACCGAGCCGAGGTATTTCTTTACCAGTTCGGGATAGTCGCGGACCGCCTCGGAGATGGAGCAGAAGATGATACCCTTTTCGGCAAGCGCCTCCTTGTGGGTGGTCTTCACCGATACTGAGTCCATCACTGCGTCGACCGCCATGCCGGAAAGCTGTTTCTGTTCCTCCAGGGGGATGCCGAGCTTGTCGAAAGTCTTCAGAATGTCGGGGTCTACCTCGTCGAGGCTCTTGGGCCCCTGCTTCTTGCCCGGCGCGGCGTAGTAGCTGATGGCCTGGAAATCAATGTCGGGCATGTCGAGGTGTGCCCACTTTGGCGGGGTCATCGTCAGCCAATGGCGGTAGGCTTTCAGCCGGAAGTCGAGAAGCCATTCCGGCTCCCCTTTCTTCTTGGAAATCAGGCGTACCACCTCCTCGTTAAGCCCGACAGGGATTATGTCGGTCTCGACGTCGGTTACGAATCCGTATTTGTAATCGCCGGAGGTAATGTCGTCTATTATGTTGTCGTTTTCGCTTTTCATTTAGCAAAAGGGTTGTTACTTAGGAATAAACACTCCGCAAGGCGGATAGGTTCGGCGCTCACGTCAGCCTCCCAGCGCCCAGCCGAGCACTTTCGGGGCCAGCGCTACGATCGCCGGCGCGGCATGCCCGTTGGCGAGGGTCGACATGGCCGCTATCGAGGTCTGAGGCTTTACAATAAGCCACAGGTTGAGAATCAGGCTCAGTACGAGCATCCATTCGAAAAGGCAGAACACTACTCCTCCCAGGCGGTCGACTATCCCGAGCGACAGCGCGTGGGTAAGCTGTCGGCAGAAATGGGCCACAGTCTTCACGCAGCAGAAGCCCGCGATGAATAATATAAGGTGTGCCAGTACGATGTCGGTATATGTCGGGGCGGAAGGGTCGCCGTTGGCCTCGTGCCCGGCAATCACCGCCGACAGCCACGCAGACCCCAGCCGGCAGAGCACGATTCCCGCGACCAGTCCTCCGAGCGACCCTACCTGTTTCAGCAGCCCGCTCCTGAACCCGATCAGCACCGAGCCCGCGAACACAATCAATATTATGATGTCGAGTGTTGTCATTTCATTTTCGCATCCGCGAAATTACAAAAAAATCCCCTAACTCCATCGCTAAAACCGATACCCCGGAAAACGTGTTGTCTAATGGACATATTTTTGATGCGATTTTATTTTTGAGTAAAATTTTTATCGTATCTTTGCTGAATACAGAGATGAATCATAAAGGATGAAACATACAGCAAAATCGCTTGAAGAAATGTTAGGGCCTATTCCTGATACTCTGCGAAAGGAAACGGAGCTTTCGTTTCAGATTTCTGACCGCATATATGAACTGATGATAGAACGGGGGCTGTCAAAAAAACAATTTGCCGACGCCCTCGGGAAACGACCTTGCGAGGTCACAAAGTGGTTGAGCGGCCAGCATAATTTTACCATTGCCACTATCGCGATGTTGTCGGCTTTCTTTGGCAAGTCGATTATTACGGTCTGATGCCTGTAATAGGCTTGTGCGCGATAAAGTATATGGCCCATTGATTTACCTTGATAAAATATGGCCGAGGGGCCGTCGGGGCTTGGAATAACCGATAATAAATAGTAATTTTGCGGTTTGATAGCGCGGGAATGGCCGCGGGTTTTCCCCGGCGGGTCGTTCCGGCCCATTATTCACACAACATAACGTACTATATAACAGAATATATCATGGCGTTTAAGCGAACACTCATCACTACCGCCCTCCCTTATGCCAATGGCCCGGTGCATATTGGCCACCTCGCCGGTGTTTACGTCCCGGCTGATATTTACGCCCGTTATCTCCGTCTGAAAGGCGACGACGTTGTCATGATCGGCGGTTCTGACGAACACGGCGTTCCTATCACGATCCGCGCCCGCAAGGAGGGCGTTACCCCCCAGGATGTCGTTGACCGCTACCACGCCCTGATTAAAGACTCTTTCGAAGGGCTCGGAATCTCTTTCGACGTGTATTCCAGAACGACCTCCGAAACCCATGCCGCGACCGCATCGGAGTTCTTCAAGCGCCTCTACGACAAAGGGGAGTTTGTCGAAATCAAGTCGCAGCAGCTCTACGACGAGGGTGCTGGCCGCTTCGTCGCCGACCGTTACGTCGTGGGCGAGTGTCCCGTCTGCCACGCGCAGGGTGCCTATGGCGACCAGTGCGAGAAGTGCGGCTCCTCCCTCAGCCCTACCGAACTGATCAACCCCCGTTGCGCTGAAACCGGCAACACCCCCGTGCTCCGCGAGACAACCCACTGGTATCTTCCCCTCGACCGCTGGCAGGAGAAACTTACAAAATGGATTCTCGAAGGGCATAAGGAATGGCGTCCCAATGTCTACGGCCAGTGCAAGTCGTGGCTCGAACTCGGCCTGCAGCCCCGCGCTGTGACCCGCGACCTCGACTGGGGTATCCCCGTGCCTGTCGAGGGGGCCGACGGCAAGGTGCTCTATGTCTGGTTCGACGCGCCTATCGGCTATATCTCGAACACCAAGGAGCTTCTTCCCGATAGCTGGGAAACCTACTGGAAGGACCCCGAGACCCGCATAATCAACTTCATCGGAAAGGACAACATCGTATTCCACTGCATCATCTTCCCCGCGATGCTTATGGCTTACGGCGACGGCTTCCAGCTCCCCGACAACGTGCCCGCAAACGAGTTCCTGAACCTCGAGGGTGACAAAATCTCAACCTCCCGCAACTGGGCCATCTGGCTTCACGAGTACCTCCAGGACTTCCCCGGAAAGCCCGACGTGCTCCGCTATGTCCTTACCGCCAACGCTCCCGAGACCAAGGACAACGATTTCACCTGGCGCGATTTTCAGGAACGCAACAATTCTGAGCTGGTCGCCATCCTCGGCAACTTCGTGAACCGCGCGATGGTGCTGATGCACAAATACTTCGACGGCGTGGTGCCCGAGGCCGGAACCTATACCGAGGCCGAGGCGAAGGCGTTCTCCGAAATCAGCGAGGCTGCGGCTAACCTCACTGCAGACCTCGACGGATTCCATTTCCGCGAGGCTCTCCGCGAGGCGATGCAGATTGCCCGCGTCGGCAACCGCTATCTCCAGGAAACCGAGCCGTGGAAGGTCGCCAAAACCGATATGGAGCGCGTGAAGACCATTCTTAACTGCGCGGTGCAGATTTGCGCCAACCTGGCGGTCGCCTTCGAGCCGTTCCTCCCCTTCTCGGTTGAGAAGCTCAAGAAGATGCTAGCGATTGATACCCTGACCTGGGACATGCTCGGCTCGGAAAAGCTCGTTGCACCAGGAACCAAGCTCGGCGCTCCCGAACTCCTCTTCGAGAAAATCGAGGACGAAGCCATCCAGGCGCAGCTCGACCGCCTCGCCCGCATCAAGAAGGAGAACGAGGCCGCCGCTTGGAAGCCCGAACCGGTAAAGGCCGATACCACTTTCGACGACTTCATGAAGATGGATATCCGTGTCGGAACCGTGCTCGAATGCGAGAAGGTAAAGAAGAGCGACAAGCTGCTCCGATTCCTGATTGACGACGGAATGGAGAAGCGCACGATTTGCTCCGGCATTGCGAAATATTACCAGCCGGAACAGCTCCTCGGCAAGCAGGTATGCTTCGTCGCCAACTTCCCCCCCAGAAAGATGATGGGAATCATGTCGCAGGGAATGATTCTCTCCGCTGTCAACTCCGACGGCTCCCTGACGGTCATCTCCCCCTCCGCGCCTGTCGCACCCGGGTCGTCAGTCGGCTGATTACCAGTTAAGAGGGTGTATCGGATTTTGATACACCCTCCCATAAAATATAGTTCCTTATCCCCCTCCGCCAATGGAACAAACAAGCAGACCCCGTATTCTCATAGTCTACACCGGGGGCACAATCGGGATGATCGAGGACCCGGCGACCCACACGCTGCGTCCCTTCAACTTCAACCATCTGATTGACAACGTGCCGAAGGTGAAGATGCTTGACTACGATATTGACCATATCCAGTTCAATCCCCCGATTGATTCGAGCAACATCAATCCGACCCATTGGCAGCAAATCGCGTCGGCCATCGGCAAGGAGTACGACCGCTACGACGGCTTCGTGGTGCTCCACGGAACGGACACTATGGCCTATACCGCGTCGGCCCTGTCGTTCATGCTTGAGAACCTGCGCAAGCCGGTCATAATTACCGGCTCGCAGCTCCCTATCGGCGAGGTGCGCACCGACGGCGAGGAAAACCTGATTACGGCTCTCCAGATCGCGGCGGCTACCGACCCGGTCAACGGGGAGCCGATGGTCCAGGAGGTCGCCATTCTGTTTGAAAACTACCTCTGGCGCGGAAACCGCTCCACCAAGATGAGTGCCGACAACTTCAACGCCTTCAAGAGCAACAATTATCCGTCGCTGGCGAAAATAGGTCTCTCGATCCAGTTCAACCACGACGCTCTCTGGCGCGTGAACCAGCGGCTGCCTCTCAGGGTCCATAAAGGGATGTCGACCGATGTTATTGTCGTCTATACCTATCCCGGCATGACCGAGACCTCGCTGCGGCAGCAGCTCGCGACTCCCGGTGCCAAGGGGGTAGTGCTGAAGACCTACGGCGCGGGGAACGCGACCACTGACGAATGGTTCAACCGCGCGATTAGCGAGGCAGTTGAACGGGGAATGGTGATAGTCAACGTAACCCAGTGTGTCAACGGCGGCGTGAAGCGCAAATACTTTACCGGCGACTGCCTGGCGCGCGCCGGAGTTATCTCCGGCCACGACCTCACGACGGAAGCCGCCCTCACCAAGCTGATGTTCCTCTTCGGCATGGGCTGCACTCCGAAGCAGGTCGCGAACCGAATGTTGCACCCGATTGTTGGAGAGATGAGTATATGACGCTCTCTCAGAATATAATCTGAATACGATGCTTAAAGTCAAAATCATAAACAAATCCCATCATCCGATGCCGGCTTACGCTACTCCCGGATCGGCGGGGATGGATGTAAGGGCTTTCCTTGACAAACCGGTGACTCTCGGCCCCCTCGAAAGGGCGTTGATTCCGACCGGGCTGTATTTGCAGCTCCCGCAAGGATATGAGTGCCAGATCCGTCCGAGAAGCGGCCTGGCGATCAAGCACGGGATTTCCCTCGTCAACACTCCCGGGACGGTCGATTGCGACTACCGGGGCGAGATAGGGGTTATCGTGATCAACCTTTCCAAAGACCCGTTTGAAATCAAGGACGGCGAGCGGATTTGCCAGATGGTTATAACGCGCTACGAGCGCGTCGAGTGGGAGGCGGTTGACCGCATCGACCACACGGAGCGCGGCGACGGCGCTTTCGGCCATTCTGGTGTCAACTGACGTTTCCGTTTCCCCTTCACTTTTCACCCTTCACTCTTCACCTAAATTATTGATGAACAGGTTAAGACAAATAGCCGCCGTGCTGGCGGTCGCGGCAGCCGGATTATCGCTGGTAATCCCCGGCTATGCCCGTAGCCGCAAAACCGACAGTTGGCAGGAGGGCGCCGCGGAGCGCAAGGCGGATTATCTGTTCATGGAGGCGATGAGGCAAAACACCCTCGACAACGACGACGCCTTTTTCGAGCTTCTCGACCGCTCGTGCGCCCTCGACAGCGCCGACACCTCCGCCGGCTCCACTCTCGGCTACTATTATATGGCGCTCGGGCAGCAGGACTCGACCATGGCCCGGCAGGGGTTTGAAATGATGCGCCGTCATTTCAACGCCCATCCCGAGGACTACTATTCCTCGATATTCTACGGAATGGTGAACGGCCAGCTCGGCAACACCGCCGAGGCGGTCCGCATCTGGCAGACGCTTGACTCCCTGAATCCTACGAAGCCGGATGTCGCCCTGCGCTACGCCGACGCGCTCCAGGCTACTTTTGACACGGCGAATCTCCGCCGCTCGATCGACGTTATTTCCCGCATACAGCGCGCCGAAGGGCCCGACCTCGGACTGACTTCCCACAAGGTGCGCGCGATGCTCGCTCTACGCGACACAGCCTCGACCTTAGGAGAGCTTCACGCCCTCCTCGACCAGTCGCCCCGCAACGCGACCTTCAATATCTATGCCGGGGATGTCTTCTCGGCGATGCATATGCCCGACTCCGCTATTTCCTATTACAACCGGGCGTGCGAGATTGACTCGGCCAACGGCCTGGCATACATGAAGCGGGCAGAGTTCTATAAGGAACATGGTGATTCGGCGGCGTTTGACCGCGAGGTGTTCCAGGCTTTGAGACAGGAGAGTCTGGAGCTCCCCGTCAAGCTCGACATGCTGACGAGCTACATCCGCCAGCTATATACCGACACCCTCCAGCAGCCCCGAATCCAGAAACTTTTCGACGTGCTACTGACCCATCATCCCCACGAGGCCGATATCCGCGACCTCTATGCCTCATACCTTTACGCGATCAACGACCTGCCGGGGGCCGCGGAGCAGCAGGAACTCGCCCTCGACATCGACCCGTCGGCCGAACAGCGCTGGCGTATGGCCATGAGCCTCTATTCACAGTCGAAAAACGAGGCCAAGGCGATACAGGTCGGGGAACGCGCCCTGCATTACCTTCCTGAAAGCCCGATGATTAACCTTATGCTCGGCGCGAGCTACCAGCAGCTCGACAACCAGAACGAGGCGATCCGCTATTTCGAGAAGGCCGAGCTGCTTGCCGACACTCTTGACAACGAGATGCGCTCGCAGATTCTCGCGTCAATCGGCGACAGCTATTACAAGCTCGAAAAAAAGGATTCCGCGTTCGTCTACTACGACCGCGCGATCGAGGTTGATCCGGATAACCTCCTCGCCCTCAACAACTGCGCCTACTACCTCGCAGAAGAGGGGCGCGACCTCGACCGGGCCGAGACGATGAGCGCCATCTGCGTCAGAGCCAACCCCGAAAACGATACGGCGCTTGACACTTACGCCTGGATTTTCTTCCGCAAGAAAGACTATGGCCGTGCCAAGGAGTTTATCGACCGCGCCCTGGCGGTCGAGGGAGACAGCCCCGCAGCCGACGTTCTCTCCCACGCCGGCGACATATATTATTTCTATGGCGACCGCGCCCAGGCGCTCGAATACTGGCAGCAGGCCCTGAAACTCACCCCCGACGACCAGTTGCTAAAAAAGAAGGTCAAGCTCCGCCGCTTTGTCGAGGAATAGCTTCCGCACTCTCTAATCCTCGAAACCCAACCGATCAGTTACCACGTCAGATTCATCAAATCAGCAATGAGAATAAAACACATACTGCTCGCGGCGATAACCATAGCCGCTGTGACTTTAACCTCCTGCCATAGCTCTAAGCAGGGTAGTGTGGTTAAAAATAACCATACGCAGGCCGTTTCCCGGTCTACGGAGGTCCCTTCCGTCGCCTCCGCGTTGCTCGACACGCGGCAGGAATGGACCGATGTCCAGCTCCCTGTCAGCATAAAGCTATCGCAGCCGGCCTCCGTGAGCCTTAACGCTACGGCCTATATGCGCCGCGGCGAATATATCAAGTTCTCTGTCAGGATGTTGGGCTTCGAGGTCGCTACGGCCTGGATTGACACGGATTCAGTCCACGCGATTGACAAGGTCGGCAAGCGGTATGTCAGCGAGAGTATCAGCCGGGTGACTACCGAACTGGGACTTGACATCGCCGACGTGCAGGACATCCTTTTCGGACGCGTGTTCCGGGTCGCCGGGGCGGAAGTCGCCGCGTCCGATTTCAAGGTAGAGGCTACGGAATACGAAAATATGTTGCTCTTGCGCCCTGACCCTCAGCCGGAAATACTCGAATACGGCTTTGTTGTATCGGCTGATGAGACACCCCTGCTAAATTACCTACTGGTTGACTCGGGGCGGTTCAACGCCGTCGCTCAGTATTCCGGCCAGGAGACTACCGCCTCCGGGACGGTTGCCCGCCGCGTCTCTGTATCATCGACCGAGCCACGGAAAATCGCGGCCGACCTGACCTGGAATCTCAGCTCGGCGAAATGGAACCGGGACGACCGGCAGAAATGGCAGGCTCCAGGGAAAGGTTACACAAAAATATCGCTAAGCTCCCTGCTCGCGATTCTTAAAAAACTCTGACGGGCGATGAAAAGGTTTGTGATAATGTTTCTTTGCGCCCTGCTGACGTTCGGAACGCTCCCGGCCCAGCAACGCAAGAAGAACACCAAAACAGAGCAGACATCTGGCTCATCGAAAAAAAAGGGCTCCCGCTCCGGTTCCAAGTCCGGCGGCAAATCCTCCTCTAAAGGTAGAACAAAGGGTGGTGCCAAGTCCGGGAATACCAGGCAGGGCAAGGGCGCTTCCTCGAAAAAGTCACGCAAGCCGATGACCGCGGCGGAAGTAAAGCGGCAGAAGCAGCAGAACGCCAAGGAGATGCGCGAGGCCCGGCAGCAAATCCAGCTCAACACCCGCGAGACGGAGAAGCAGCTCAACCAGCTTAACCTCGTCGAATCGGAAATCGGGGAGTGCGAGTCGCGCATACGCGGGCTTAACACCAGGGTTGATTCGCTTACACGGCTGATGACCGTCGTCAACGACTCCATCAACGCGCTTGACACCCATCTGAACAACATCACGAAGACTTACGCGAAGCAACTGCGCAAGTCGCAGGGGCGCCGTGAGCAGACTTCCGACCTCGCTTTCATTTTCTCCTCCAACTCCTTCGCCCAGGCGTACCGCCGCATGCAGTCGCTCAGGCAGTTCGACAAATGGCGCCGCCGCAAGGGGCAGGAAATCACCGAGGTAAAAGGTCGTCTCGACGAGCGTCGCAAAGAGCTCTCCACCCTGCAAGGGAAAACCAACAGGTCGCTGGCTCAGATTCAGAACGAACAGCGCGTATTGCAGCGGAAACAGACTGAAACTTCGGCGCTTGTCGACCGCCTGCAGGAACAGGGCGCTGAATTGCAGCAGCTTATGGCGAGGAAGAGCCAGGAGGCCGCCGCCCTCGACGCTGAACTTGACCGCATCATCGCGGAGGAGGCCCGCAAGGAGCGCGAGCGCCAGGAACGGCTTGCCGCCGAACAGCGCCGCCGCGAGGAGGAGGCCGCCCGTCAGCGCGAAGAGGCCCGTCTGAAGGCTGAGGCCGAAGCGAGGGAGCTTGCCGAGGCCGAAGCCGCCAGGAAGGCCGCGGAGGAGGCTGCCGCGAAGGAGAAAGCCGCCCGCGAGGCCAAGGCCAAGGCCGACGCGCTCGCCAAAGCTGAAGCCGCCGCAAAGGACAAGGCTGAGAGACAGCGCCTTGAAAAGGAGGCGAAGGAGGCCAAAAAGGAACAGGAGCGCCGCGAGAAAGAGGCCAAGGAGGCCAAGAAAACACAGGAGCGCAAGGAGAAAGAGCTCGCCAAGGCCCGTACCGAACGGGGCAAGGGGGTGAAGCATAAAGGGAAGAACAACGGCCGCGAGACAGCCTCGGAAGCTCCGGCCGCTACCGGTTCAGCCGCTCCCACGCTGCATACGCCGTCGGCCGGAGGCCCCAGCGGGGTCGCGAAGGAGGTAGAAGTGCCCCAGGGAAGCGATTTTGAATCGCTGCGCGGCCGGCTGCCGTTCCCCGTTGCCGGACGCTACACGATTGTCAAACGTTTCGGTCGCCAGAAACACCCGACACTCCCCCATGTCGAGACCAACAACTCCGGCATCGACATCGAGACAATTTCGGGTACGCAGGCCAAGGCGGTGTGCGACGGCGAGGTTTCCGCCGTCTTCCGCCCCGACGGGTATAACAACGTCGTCGTGGTGCGCCACGGCCGGTTTATGACCGTGTATGCCAACCTCGGTTCGCTCGCTGTGTCCTCCGGGCAGAAAATCAAGGCCGGACAGGCGATCGGCACGGTTTACGCCGACCCGAATGACAACGGCCGCTCCGTGCTCCATTTCGAGGTGCGCCATGGCCGTCAGAAAGAGAATCCCGAGTTATGGCTGCGCCGTTGACAGCGCGCGGCCGTTCGGGACTTACCGCGACGGTTCTCAAGGTAATGGGAATCTTCGGAGGGGTGCAGGTGCTGACAATCCTTTGCGCCATTGCCCGCACGAAGTTCGTGGCGTTGTGGATCGGCCCAGTAGGTGTAGGGCTGTTCGGCATATATAACTCCGCGCTCGATATGGTGAAGTCCGTATCGCAGCTCGGAATCGGAGAGAGCGCGGTCCGCGACCTGGCAAATTCGCCGAAGGGCCGCGTCGCGGCCGTGGTGCTCTCGTTGCGGCGGTGGAGCTGGGCGTTAGGCGTGATAGGGGCTGTTGCCATGCTCGCCCTGTCGGGCTTCCTGAGTGTTATGAGTTTCGGCGACTCGTCGCACGCCTGGGAGTTCATGCTCCTTTCGGTATGCGTGCTGCTGAGTTCGCTGTCGGCGGCGGAGGGGGCCGTGTTCCGCGGCTTCCGCCGGTTCCGCAAGCTGGCCCGGGCCTCCGTATGGGGCGCTGTCGGGGGACTGGCGGTATCCATACCAATGTTCTACGTATGGCGGCAGGAGAGTATTGTCCCGTCAATCATCGCTTATACCGTTGTCACCTGGCTCGCGCTCGGCCTATACCACGAAAAGGTAGACAAGCCCGAAGGGAAACTCCCGCTCGGGGAGAGCTTCTCTATCGGGAAGGGGTTTGTGGTGCTCGGCACCTTTATGACCGCTTCGCTGTTTATCAACAACCTCGTCACCTATATCTTCCTCGCCTGGCTGAACAGCGAGGGGGGGGAGGGTGTCGTCGGGCTTTACCAGGCCGGCTTTACCCTTGTCAGCAAGTATGTGGGGCTGATATTCACGGCGATAGCGGTGGAGTATTATCCGCGCCTGTCGGCGGTGGCCCATTCCCCGCGCCGCCTGGCGTTGTTCGCCGGGCATGAGATCCGGCTGATAATGTGGATTCTGATGGGGGCTGTCCCGGTGTTTATCCTTGCCGACGGACTGATTGTCAGGCTGCTGTACTCCTCCGACTTTGTGGAGATGCTCCCCTATGTCGGATGGGCCGCTGTCGGTACCGTGTTCAGGGCCTACGGCTGGTGCCTGGGATTTACGATTCTCGCCAAGGGTGATGGCGCGACATACCTGTGGACCGAGGCGCTTTCAGCCGCCCTATCCCTCGGCCTGAGCATGGCAGGCTATGCCTATTGGGGGTGGCTCGGGCTCGGGGTCGCCTACATCGTCTGGTTCGGGGTCTACTCCGTCATAGTATCGGTCGTTGCCCGGCGCCGCTACGGCATACGCCTCCCCTACCCCTCGTTGCTCCTGACCATCCTCGCCCTGGCCGTCGCCCTGGGCGCCGCCCTCCTCCGCACCGCGCTGCCCTACTGACCGTTGAGCCGTAGTCGGACCAGTCGGACCAGTCGGACGGGTCGGACTTATAGAGCAATATTCTCACGGATTATATCGGGCAGAGAACGGGAGGAAATCCGCCGGGAGCGGTTATTCGGGGAGGGGACGAAAATGTTAAGAAATTGAGAAAAACACGTAATTTAAGCAACTTTAACAAATGGGGGGGGTAAATTGTTAAGTTTTGTTTACCTTTGTGCGGGTTTTAAACACTCTTAACAGGCGAAAGAGTCAATTTTAGGCTTTTAAGGGACTTGGAAAGAGTCTTGGAATCCGGAAAATAAAGATGACTAAACCTTTAACAACCAATATATATCACATGCGAATCAAAGCGTTGCTTATCAGCGCCGCGGCTATAAGCGGGATTTCCGCCTCAGCCCAGAATGTTGACTATTCCGTCGTATCAGTGCCGGAGGAAACGGGCACAGAGTTCCGCAAACTGACAACAACGAGCGATTACGTCTGCATGCCGGAAGTGCGCCGCTCCAACGGCGGCATCGACTGGTTCTCAAACCGCGTGCTCGCCCCGCTTACCAACGGAACAGAAATCGGGTATCTATCGTTCCGCAACAACACCACTAACATCTTTATCAAAGACCTCTTCAAGCAGGGTGGTTCGCGCCAGCGCACCAACCGCGCGGGGGTAATCGACTTCTCCTTCTCCCCTGACGGCAAAAGCCTCTATTTCTCCGAGGCGCGGGGGAAAAACACGCAGATTTTCCGCACGGACGCAGCCAACGGCTATGTCTGCCGCCAGATTACGTCGGCTGCCAACGACTATTCGCCGGTTGAAATTCCCGGCACGGGGCAGATTTTCTTCGCCCGCCTCGAGAACAACGGATGCGGCATTTGGAGCTACTCGCTTAAAGACAACTTCCTGTCGAGCTACACTTCGGGGCTGAACCCGGCGCCTGTGCCCGGGCAGAAGTCAATCGTCGTTTCGCGCCCGTCGTCGATGGGCCGCTCGGAAATCTGGAAAATCAACTACGAGACGGGGGTCGAGGAGTGTATAATCTCCGACGCCGAGCGCAGCTTCACAACCCCGATGGTATCGCCTGACGGGAAATGGGTGGTATTCGTCGGCAGCTCCTTCCTCGAAGGTCCGGGCTTCACCTACCCCAACACCGACATTTTCACCTGCCGCATCGACGGCACCGACATGCGGCAGCTCACCCATCACGCGGCCGACGACCTCAGCCCCGTATGGAGCAACGACGGAGGATATATCTACTTCGTCTCGCAGCGCGGCGACGCTGACGCGACCGCCAACATATGGCGGATGAAATTCGTGCCATAAGCATAATCAACTAACTAACAATATCACTAACCAATCACACGCACAGAATGAAAGCAATTAAGATTCTGATGATGGCCGGAGCACTGGCAGTAGCCACCCCCGCCTTCGCCCAGTTCTCCAACGCCTCAGCCGGCGGCAACCGCTCCACCGGCGGCTCCACCATGGTAAAGGACTGCACCCCCTACGACCGCATCTCCCTCTCGTATCAGTATGACAAACTCTCTCCCGACTACAAAGACGCGGACGACCAAGGTCTGAACGGAATCGCCATCGACTACCTCCATGGCTTCGGTGTCTCCAAAACTCTGCCTATCTTCGTAGAGACCGGTATCGGAGCCAACTTCGGCTTTTGGAGCGACTCTAACGACCGCGACTTCGGAACAACATCAGGTGGATCCGTTAGCGGCGAAATCAAGCAGAAGATCACCGCTATTTCGCTTGCGATTCCCGTTAACGTTGCCTATAAGTTTAACGTCAACAAAGACTTCTCTATCCAACCCTACCTCGGTTTGAATTTAAAATTCAACGTTTTCGCTCAGAGGAAGACTACGGCCTCCTTTGAAAATGAGCGTCTTCAGGACCAAGTTGATGAATGGGACGATGAGGAATTTGCCGCCACTATCGGCGCACCTCGCAAAGCTGATTTATTTGACAAAAAGGATGTGGGCAAAGACGGCCAATGGAAACGCTTCCAGCTCGGCTGGCACATCGGTGTAGGTGTAAATTACAAGGCGTTCTACTTTGGTCTCTCCTATGGTACAGACTTTATGGAACTCGCCAAAAAGCTCAACACCTCTACCTTCAAAGTCGGTGTCGGCTTCAATTTCTAAACACGGCTCAAGAACAATATAACTGTGATTTCACATTGATACAAATGTGAATTGTGTAAACTCGACAGTCCCCGTACGCGAGTATAGGGACTGTTTTTCTAACCAACAAAAAAAACACAGCCGAAACAGGAATATGAAAGCAGTCAAAATACTGATTCTGGTAGGATTACTTGCACACAATCCGCTTTACGCCGAACAGTCAAAAACAACGGAATGGTCAATGGCCATACCCGATTCAATTGAAACGAGCAGAATATGCACACCCCGCACACTGCTCTGTTATCAGTATGACAGGCTTTCGTCTGGAGATGACGAGATTGAGAGCCAAAACCTCCACGGTTTCGCCATTGAAAAGCTCGTCATATTCAGCGTCAGCAAATCTTTTCCTATTTTTATAGAGACAGGTATCGGAGCTAATATCGGTTGGGGGAAAAGCAGTTTTGACCGCAGCTTTGAAATTTCAGGAATCAAAGCCGCTGAGGGAAAAGTAAAACAACAACTGACTGCAATCTCACTCACTATTCCGGTTAATGTTTCATACAAAGTAAACATAAACAAAAGCCTCGCTCTCCAGCCTTTCCTCGGATTAAACCTTAAATTCAACCTTTTCGGACAACAGAAGACGAAAATCGAAGTCGCTGATAAGACAATTCAGAAAGAAGTAGAGAAATGGAATGTTGGCGATTATGCCGAAAACCTCGGGATTGCGCGCACGCGCGATATGTTCGATAAGATTGATACCGACAAAGATGAACGATGGAGACGTTTCCAGCTCGGATGGCATATTGGAGTGGGACTGACTACCGAGGATGTCTATTTCGGTATATCATACGGAACTGACTTTATAAAACTATCTGAAAAAATCAACTCCTCCACGCTCAAAGTCAGTCTCGGATCTAACTTCTAACAACGACAGCAACCTATAAAACAAACAATTAACGAACAATTTAGTTATGAAAACAAACAAGCTCTGGTGGAGTATGCTCGTAGCGCTGATGCTCCCCTTGTCGTTCGCACTTACCGCGTGCAGCGACGATGATGACGATGATGACAAAGGCAGCACTTCCGGCTCTCTTGCCAGAACCGCATGGTATGGAGATGCAGAGGACACCTTATATTACGTCGACTTCGAGAAAGACGGCGAGTTCTCTATGAACGCTACCGACGGAAGCCACTATTATTATGGCGAATACAAGGTATCGTCCGGCACAATAAAGTTCCGCTACATCTCAGGGTCGGACAACAACCTCCGAGAGGGATCTTACGATTACAAAATCCGCGGGCGTAAAGGTGATCGCGAAATGGTTATTTATGATGTCTTCCGCGGCGGTGTCGACCTCTATCTCGAAGAAATCGACTACGAAGGTTCCGGCTCGGACGATGACTGGGACGAAGACTGGTAATCGACCGTAAAGGCAACTGACGGGCGCGGTAATCTGTTATCGCGCCCGTAGTTATTTGTAAGAAGAGAATAAATTCGTATATTTGCAGGTATAGTCTGGACTTTACTACAAACCAATTAATTAACTAATCAACAACGAAGATGAAAACTAACAAGATCTGGTGGAGCCTGATTGTAGCGCTGATGCTCCCCCTGTCGTTCGCGCTTACCGCATGCAGCGACGATGACGATGACGACGACAAAGGCGGAAGCGGTTCCGGTAATTTGGCTTATACTGTCTGGATTGGAGACGCTGGACCCCGGGATTTCACTATTATCTTTTACGAAGAGGAGTTTAACGCGTATTCAACGGACGGTTACTACGGGTATGCGGGCCAATACGAGGCTAAGGGAGGCAAAATCAAACTGAGCTATGTGCAAGGCTCTGACAACGACCTGCAGGACGGGACGTACAAATACAAAATCAGCGGGCGCAAGGGTGAACGCGAGATGGTAATCTACGACCTTCTCCTCGGAGGGGAAGGGGGCGACCTCTACCTGGAAGAGGTCGAGGTACCCGACGAAATGTGGGAATAACTCCCGCGGCCGCGCAAGCACGACCCACTTTAACAAAAGCGATGCCGCTGTATTAAGGCGACACTTTAACACAAAAGCGATACCGCCTTATTGAGCGGAGCAGCAATACGAAAGCGATGCCGCCCGGAATCCGGACGGCATCGTTTTTGTATCAGTGGGTCGTGCTGGCACGACCGGGTATTAGTCTTTACGCAGGAGCACAGGGATTAGTCGCGGCGGGGCTCGCGGGGACGGTCGTCGCGGCGGGGGCGACGGTCGCCGCCGTCGTGGTCGCGGCGGGGACGGCGGTCTCCGCGGTCACCATCCTCGCGGCGGGGACGGCGGGGACGCTCGGCGGGTTCTACCCAGCCTTCGGGCTTGGGCTGCAGGGCGCGGAGCGAGAGGCGGTATTTGCCGGTCTTCTTGTCGATTTCGATGAGTTTGACGGTCAGCTCGTCACCTTCCTTTATGCCGGAAGCCTCCATGTCGGGGAGACGATCCCAGGAGATTTCGGAGATGTGGAGGAGGCCGTCGCGGTTAGGCATGAACTGCACGAAGGCGCCGAAGTCCTGGATTGTCTGTACCCGGCCGGTGTAAACCTTGCCCTCTTCGGGAAGCTCGACGATGGCGTTGATCATATCGAGGGCTTTGTCGATAGACTCCTTGTTGGCCGCCGCAACCTCGATATATCCGCCTTCGGGGATTTCGTCGATGGAGACGGTAGCGCCGGAAGCCTCCTGGATGCCCTGGATGACCTTTCCGCCCGGACCAATGACAGCGCCGATGAGGTCTTTCGGGATAAGCATCGTAACGATGCGGGGCACGTGGGGCTTGTAGTCCTCGCGGGGCGCGGGGATGGTATTCTCGATAATGTCGAGGATGTGGAGACGGCCGTCGCGGGCCTGGTTGAGGGCGCGCTCGAGAATCTCGTAGCTGAGACCGTCGCACTTGATATCCATCTGGGTGGCGGTGATACCTTCGCGGGTACCGGTCACCTTGAAGTCCATGTCGCCGAGGTGGTCTTCGTCGCCGAGGATGTCGCTGAGGATAGCGTATTTCTCGCCGTCGGAGATGAGGCCCATCGCGATACCGGAAACGGGGCGTTTCAGCTTCACGCCGGCATCGAGGAGGGCGAGGGTTCCGGCGCAGACGGTAGCCATAGAGGAGGAACCGTTACTTTCCAGAATATCGGAAACCACGCGGCATACGTAGGGGAAATCGTCGGGGAACATACCCTTCAGGGCGCGGTGTGCGAGGTTGCCGTGGCCGATTTCGCGGCGTCCGATGCCGCGCTGTGCCTTTGCCTCGCCGGTCGAGAAGGGGGGGAAGTTGTAGTGGAGGAGGAAACGCTCGCGGCCCTGGTTGAGCACGTCGTCGAGAATCTTCTCGTCGAGCTTTGTTCCGAGGGTAACGGTCGAGAGGCTCTGTGTCTCGCCGCGGGTGAAGACAGCGGATCCGTGAGGACCTGGGAGGTAGTCGACCTCGCACCAGATGGGGCGTATTTCGGTGGTCTTGCGGCCGTCGAGACGGATGCCTTCGTCGAGGATGCAGCGGCGCACGGCCTCGCGCTCAACGTCGTGGTAGTAGCGCTTCACGAGCGGGGTCTTTGCCTCGCGCTCCTCTTCGGGGAGGGATGCGATGTATTCGTCGCAGATGGCGTCGAAGGCGTCCTGGCGCCAGTGTTTGTCGGGGGTGCCTGTCTTGGCGATGGCGTAAGCCTTGTCGTAGCACTTCTCGCGGACGTCCTTGCGGAGCTCTTCGTCGTTTACCTCGTGGCAGTATTCGCGCTTCTGGGTCTTTCCGGCGGCTTCGGCGAGTTCTTCCTGGGCCTTGCACTGCACCTTGATAGCCTCGTGGGCGGTCTTGAGGGCTTCGAGGAGCTCGGCCTCGGAAACCTCCTTCATCTCGCCCTCGACCATCATGATGTTGTCGTATGTGGCGCCTACCATGAGTTCGATGTCGGCGTTCTCGAGCTGGTCAAATGTGGGGTTGATTACGAACTTTCCGTCGATGCGGGCTACGCGGACTTCGGAAATCGGGCCGTGGAAGGGGATGTCGCTGACAGCGATCGCGGCAGAGGCCGCGAGCCCTGCGAGAGCATCGGGCATGTCCTTGCCGTCGGCGGAGAACATCGTGATCTGCACGAAAGTGTCGGCGTGGTAATTGTCGGGGAACAGGGGGCGGAGCACGCGGTCAACCAGGCGCGAGGTGAGCACCTCGTAGTCGGAAGCGCGTCCTTCGCGCTTGAGGAAACCGCCGGGGAAACGGCCCGCGGAGGAGAATTTCTCCTTGTAGTCAACCTGGAGGGGCATGAAATCAACTCCCTCGCCTGCTTCTTTGGCGGAAACTACCGTCGCGAGGAGCATGGTGTTGCCCATTCGCAGTTCAACGGCGCCATCGGCCTGCTTGGCCAGTTTCCCTGTCTCCAGGGTGATTGTGCGGCCGTCGGGCAGTTCGATGGTCTTTTTGATAGGGTTCAGCATTATTTAAGATAGATTATAAACTTCTGATAAATCGCGCAAAGGTAATAAAAATTAGCCGAATTAACAATAATCCGCCGAAAAACCAATAAAAAGCGGGCGCTCAGAGGTCCCGGGCGCCCGTTTTCATACGATATGACGGCGGAATATCGTGTCCGCCTGGCTTTTATTATTCGAGGATGATGAGGAAGAGGTTGCGGCTGTCGGCCTTGGTGAGGGTCACGGAGCCGGCCTGGAGGTCGGCGGTTAGCTGGCTGCCGGTGCTGGTCTGCTTCGTGCCGTTAATCTTGATGGAGCCGGTTTCGGTGTCGGCGAAGACGAGGGTCATCTTCATCGGCTTCGCGAGATTGAAGGCTACAGAGGTCGCGGATTCGAGCTTCAGGCAGATGTTATAGGTCGTTCCGTCGTAAGTGGCGGTACCCTTGGCGTTGGAGTAATTGCCGGTGACGGTAAACATACTGTTGCTCGGAGCTTTGGCCGAGAAGTCGCAGACTACCTTTTCGCCGTCGGGCACGGGGTCGGGATCCGGGTCAGGGGTGGGATCGGGGTCGGGAGTCGGATCCGGGTCGGGAGTAACGACCTCGCCGGTAAAGAATCCGGCGAACGAGGGCTTGTATTCCGCGAGAATCTTGTCGAGGCCCGCGTTGCGGCCATAGTCGGCATCATCTACCTCGTTGTTGAAGGTATAATGGATGTCGCCGTGGTTCAGGCGGCCGGCGCCGCGGCGGTAACCGGTCAGGATAGCGGGGATGTCGGCGGTAGCGTCGGGAGTATAGTCGAACATCGAGGCCGAGGTATCGAAGTTGTTGTACCCGGTGCCACCAACAAGGGCCTTAACCTCGGCGGGAACCTGCTCGTCGCGCGAGGCGGCCTCGTAGGCGTCGAAACTTGTGCTGTTATCCTGGTAGATGATGTAGCTGAAATGTTTCGGACGCTCCACGAAAAGGTTGCCGAAGCTCTTGATAATGCCGCCGTTCTCGCTGGAGAAAGTGCCGTCGCCGGTAGCGTCGGTACCCTGGCGGGAACTCATCATCGGGCGGCTGGTTCCACGGAAGTAGTTGTTTTCAACGAAGATGCTCGACCCGGTTGTGGCCCCGACGCCATATTTGGCGATACCGTCGTAGTAGTTGTTGTAGACGTGGACGGTAGAAGTCCTTACGCGGGGATGGCGGGAGTCGCTGTGGTCAAACCAGTTGTGGTGGTAGACGAGCATGTTCTCAACGTGCTCGCTCTTCATGCCGCAGAGGTTCGACTTGCCGGAATCGAAGAAATGGTTGTAGGAGAAGGTAGCGAAAGTGCAGTCGTCCTTGGCGTCAAGCGAGCCGTCACCCTTGTCGTGGTCACCCCCACCCTTCTGTCCGTAGAAGAAATCGTTGTTATGAACCCAGATATGGTTGGTGCCCTTGATTTCGAGGTTGTCGTTGCTCGAGCCGTGGAGCATAATCGCGAGGTTGCGCACCTCCGCCCCCATACCGTCGACGAATCCGAGGCCGAATCCTTTGAGGGTCGCGTCGTCGCCGATACCCTCGATTGTCACCTGGAGGTCGATCGAAGTATTGTTCCCCTTCAAGAGCAGCCCTTTCTGGTCGGAGAGGAGCTGGGCAGTGCCGATTTTGGCGACATCGAGCATACCAATAATACGCACGGCGATAGGAGTCGTGTCGAAGCCCTTCTGCTTGGCCTTGAAAATCTCTCCGAGGCCGACAAAGGTCTCCTTGCCCCCCTTGTTGTTGGCCACCATCTCCATCGAAACGGTGTTGAAGTTGTCGTTGGTGATGTACAGCACCCGCGCCCCGCTCTTCAGGGAGCCGTCGTTGTTATACGCGCCGACTCCAGTCGTCATATTCTGATGGGCAAAACCATTACGGTCATATTCGGTAACGACGAGGTTTGACGCCTCGTTGGCCCCGGCAATCTCCGCGTTTTCCTTCACGGGAACCACCTTTACGGTATAGGTTCCGGCAACCAGTCCGGGTATGTCGGCCCGCCCGTAGGAGGGGTAGCGGCGAACCAGCGGGGAGTCAATCTTTGTGAAGTCGTTGTAGCGGCCACCCTTGACATACACGTTATAGCTGTCGGCGCCGTTGAAGAGCGCCCATTTGACATAGGCGTACTCCTGCCATCCGCGGGCCTCGGTTATGTTGACAACGCCGTCGCGGTTCTCATAAACGCCGTCGCCATCGGAAACAGCCCCCTTGCGGAACTCGACCTTTGACACCGAGTTTTCGTAAGCGTCATCGGCGAACGAGGTGTTGGCGAAGCGGACAACCATGTTCGGGCCGTCGAACATAAGGCGCTCGACGTCCTCGGTGTTGTAATACTTCACATCGCCGTTTTTGAGGAAGACGTGGGCCTGGTTCTTGTCGGTGCGCAGCGAAACAGCGCCGGAGGTGACATCGCCTGTTCCCGGGTCCGGGGTCTCCCCGGCGTCAGTCACGGAAATCTCGGTGACATAGAGTCCGCCTGTGTTACTGAGCGTCACGTCGCCGTCGGCAGTGACTGTCGCGACATTCGTCTGATCGTCGAGCGAGGTAGCGTTGAAATAACCCGAAACGGGGGTGAGGTTCGTGACGTTTACCCCGCGGGCAGCGGTCTTGCTCGAGGTCTTGCACACCATTTTGAGGGTCTGACCGGCCTTGAGGTCCTTGATAGTGACGGTAAGCGCCTTGTTGAAGGCCACTCTCGCGCTTTTTATGTCAACGCGGAAAGCGTCGGTCTGCGCGATGGTAAACAGGAGGCCGGAGGTAGATTCCAGCTCGAAGCCGTTTGCGGTCAGCGGCTCGGCGTTGTAGTTCGATTGGCTGAGGTATCGGTTGTTTGTGCCCGAGTTGTCGAGAGTCCAGTTCTGGGTGTCGGCCGCCAGGTTCGCCTTGTCGGTCTCGCTGAAACTTTGGAAATTCCAGGTACGGGCGGAAACGGGAAGCAGCACCGCAGCGGAAAACAGCACCGCGAAAAGTCGCTTTGCGATAGATTTTTTCATGGTCTGTCGGTTTTTAACGTTTGGTGAATTTTACAATCTCGTTTCCAGCCCGGAGCACATATACCCCGGCGGGGAAAGCCGCGACATTGATTTCCACGCGGCCTTCAGCGGCAACGGGGCCGAAGAGGGTCTTGCCGGAAACGTCGTAAACAGAAAGGATGGTGTTCTCGGCCAGGCCGGAGACAGTCAGCAGGTCGCCTACGATACCATCGTAGGAGAAAGCGGAAAAATTGGCCGCGTTGATAGCAGACATGCCGTCCTCGGCAAAAGCGAGGAGGACATCACCCATATCGGCATCCATCGAGTCGGAGTCGCCGAAATGGATTCGCATCTGGTCGCCGTCGAAGGTTATGGCAGTCACAACCTTGCCCACAGGCTCGCCGTTGACGGTGACCCTGGCGACATTCGCCGCCTGACCTGCGAAAAAGCACGTCGCGGCCGCGAAAATAGAAACAAGGAATCGGTACATGATTTAGGTTGGTTTATTATTGCGTAAGTGAATCAAAATTCGGATTAGATTTAAGTTGGCGGTCAACCGCCGGGAGAGAGGGAGGATTCCCCAAGGGGGAGGGTCGTTAACGCGGAAGAGTAAAGGTCGGGAGCGCCGCTTTGACAGCGGGTAGGTCGGCTTCGGCCTCGGAGAGCGTCATGGGGAGCGTCACGGTCTCGCTCACCCTGGCGCCGGGAATCACGGCGGCTTTCAGCTCGGAGAGGGTCGGCGCGGTTTTCAAGGCGCGGTACTCGTCATAGGTATAACGGGTGAACACGCTGTTAGTGGAGACCCCTCTGCGGTCGAGCCACCAGCCCCCGCCCAGGTCGATCGGAGAGCTGTCGGGGCCAAGGTCGGTGGGAGCCGGGTAACTCACGATGTCACCGGCGGCGTTGACGTTGACGGGGACATTTGAGGAATAGGAGCCGCTCATGCGGTACGCGACAGCCTTCGGCATTACCGCCGGGGATGACTGGCGCATATGGCCGGGCACAGCCGGACCGGGGGCAATCACGACAGGGGCGGCCTCACCGGCCACAGCCATCTGTCCGCCGGTATTTTTCGCAGAGTGGCAGCCGGAGGCCATAATGGCCCCGGCTGCCGCCAGTGCTATCGAGGAGAGTTTCATCGGATTACGAGTTTCTGAGTCTTGGTATGTCCGGCTATGTCGGTAACGCGCACGGCGTACACTCCGGGAGCGAGCGTTCCCGCCGGAACCGTCATTTCCGACGAGCCACCGGCAACCGTGAGAGCGACCGCGGCTCCGTCAACCCGGCAGACACCTACCGACGCTATACCAGCGGAGGCTGTAACAGCGACACCGCCGTCAGCCGCGGCAATAACAATCCCGCTCTCCGCGCTGACATTCTCCACGCCGGAAGTCGAACCGACCGTAAAGCGGACAGAAGCCAGCATATTGGAGGTGTCGTCAGGGTCAAAGAGGCCCGCGGTATAAGTGCCGCCGAGTTTCGCGGCGCTGAAGGCGCACGTAGTCGTCAGGCTCGCGCTCTGTCCGGCTGAAAGATATTTGACCGGGAAGTAAGCCATATCAATCGAAGTCGGGCTCTCGTCGTCGAAGAAAGCCACGACAAGCGGCTTAGAAAGATAACCAGAGGTAACCGAAACGTTGGCGTTGAACCTGATAGCGGCGGCGTTTACGTTCTGGTTGCCCCCCTCGATTGTGAAGGAGGAGCATGTAATCGCAGCCTTACCGGGATTAGCCTGGGCATTCACTCTCGAATAATAGAGGACTTCGCCGCGGTCGGGGTCGTAAATCACGAAGTAATACTCGCCCGCCTGGGTTGAGGCCGTGCCGAAAGTTCCGGTAAAGGTATAGTTGGCCGTCGCGCCCGGATTGAGGTCAAGCCTCATCACTTCGCCGCGCGAAATAAGGTTAAGCGTGTTGTTGCTCAAAGTCGCGATTGCCGACGCTACGGGCATGAACATCTCGAAAGAAGCGACATTCGTAAGGTCCGCGGAAACCGAATACGGGCAGTTGACGAAGAAGGGGGATTCAGCCTTCACGTTGGCAGCCTTCGGCAGCTCGAACGTTTCCGTGGCGACGGAATAGGAGCTGCTGGCGGCGGTCAGCACCAGGAAGCCGGGATTGCCCATTTTCTGGGGGATGTCAAGCCATTCTGCCGACGCGCCGTTGCCCGAGGGACGGCAGACGGGATAAACCTTGTATGTTCCCGAAGAGAGGGAGCCGAGAGCCACCTGGTATTCCGAAACTCCGTAACCGGGCTGGATGCCGTTGGCGGTCGGTCCGGCAGCATACGTAGCCTGGCCGGAGGAGCTGACGAGCTTCGCTCCGAGTTGCACGCCGAAGGTGCGGTCGGTATTATTAAGGAAAGCCCCGCCGTCTCCCGCGCTAAGCGTGAGAATCGAGCCGTTGACCGAGCCGCCGAGCACGCCGTAGAGCACCACGCGGTTGTCATAAGTCACGGGAGCGCCTGTCGGAGGCATAATTCCGAAAATAGCATCCTGGCCGAAATTGAAGCCGTCGCCGATTCCGCCGCCGATTCCGACTCCTGCGGGATTCAGGGCAGTAAGCAGGAAGTATCCGTCATAAGCACCGCCCCACCCCCAGTTGAAATGGAAGAAGCCGTCGGCGCTGTAACCGTCGCATGCGAACTCGTGGCCGGAAGTCATCGAATAGTCGGCCCCTCCGCAGAGCACCGGGCCGCAGTCGCGGAGGTTCTCATAGAACATCGTCTCCCACTGGTCGAGGGGATAGAAGTCGCGGTCTTTAAGCTCCAGCGCGGCGTTATAGCCGAAATATGTGCGGAGGGCCATCGCTGCGTTCTGCGAACTGGTGCCCGATTCCGAGGCGGTGTACTGCATTTTGGTGGCATACCCGCAAGCCTTCATCAGGGTCGCGACAGCCTCCGACTGGGCGGAGGTGTAAGTTCCGGTATATGAGTCGAGCATATTGGCCCAGTCGAATGTCGTCTGGGCGAAATTCATCGAAAGGGTCTGTCCGTTAAGAGGATAGGATATAGAGGAAAGACCCTTTTGAGGATAATTATGGTATTTCATGACCTGGGCCATCGCCGTAGCCACGCAACCCGTAACGGCTCGCTTGCCGCTGATTTCGGGGCACAGGTCGTTGTATGGAGCGTCCTGATTCCAGAGAGTTGTCAGCAACGGCGCGATCGGGAGGCGGTCGGCTCTCGACGGAGCGGAAGCGATTCGAGGGCGCTCCGAAGCGTGGGCGCGGGCATAGTCAATCTGGCGCCCGTATTCCCCAAGCCACCATTTCATCTGCGGAGGCATCGCGTCACCCTCGGGAAGCGCCTCGTCAGAGTATCCCAAAAGGGGAAGGGCGACATCGTCGGCGGCGACAACGACATAGCCGCCGTCGCGGCTGAACACGTACGCGCCAGGGACTCCGGCGGGAGTGTCAACCGTACGGATAAGCCGCGGCCGCTCCACGCGGCCGATAGCCGATTTGAGCGCGGGGCTTGAAATTCCGGCACCCATGGCGCGGGAAAGAGCCTCCTCCGGGGTAAGCGTTTCGGCTGTCACACTGAAAGATGCCGCGGCGAGCAACACCGCCGTATAGAAACGAAAATTTCTCATAAAAAGATAGTTCGACTTATGAAGCCGCCGTCAAGAAGATTCCGGCTTGTTGTCCGGCGGCAAAGTTACGCATTTTTTCAAAAGAGTTGCCTCTGTCAGGATGGTTTTTTCACCAGGAAAACCGGGCAACCACGCGAGGGATAGGCGATTTCGCCCTGGAGGTAGGAGAATACCAGGCTGTCGCCGATGACCGCGCACTGACCGAGGGGGAAGTTTTCGGGGGTATATGTTTCGGAAGCGCCGGGATTGATAAAATCGCTCAGCCATTTCAGATAATTGGCGCGCGAACGGCCCGCGTCCTCGGCCATAAGGGAGAGAAGCTCGTCGCGCACCTCCTGCCGCTTGTCCATTGGAACCAGCTCCTCGAATCCCAGGGGTTTGCCGTCAGGATAAGTGAAGCTGACATAAGCCGCGTCAGCGTCGCAGGCCGCTCCGCCGCACGCCTCGTTATAAGACATATACGTTATGACGCTCTTGCCGTCGGACCACGCGGGGCGCAGCTCCATAACAACGTAGTAGCCGTAGCTGACCGACTCCTTCAGCGCCGGGAGGATGTCTTTTGTGAAAATGTTGCCGTAGAAGTCAATCTCGCGCTCGACAGCAGCCTGCGAACCGTTGTCGCGGTCATACTCAACCTCGCCCCCAGCTACCTCGGCGAAGTTCTCGCTGACAATGCGGGCGAGCTGGATGTTGACCCCTGACGTTTCCCGCAAGGCGTAAACCCGGATTGACATATACACGTCCTCATGCTCCGTAGGGTAGACCCTGGCGAACTCGCGGGTGTTTATCCGAACGTCGCCAAAGGTGAAAGTGCTGTCACGGGTGAAATCCTCCGTCACAGCCGCTACCGTTTCCGCTATTTCCTCACTGTCGGGGACATCAGGAGTCTGAGCCGTGCCCGAGCCGCCTTGACACGACGAAAGAGCCGCCAGAGCAGCAATACCAAAGGAGAAGAAAATCGCAGTTTTCATGAGCAAAGCATATAAGTCTTATGCTATTACAAACGCAGCGCGCGGGAGGAGGGTTCACGCTGTCACAAAAAAATAACATCCGAATCGCACCTTTTTTTGTTAAAAACGTTACCTTTGTAGTATCAACCCATCCCGACAACAGACGATGAGCGAATACAGCATACTTTGGGCCGACGATGAAATCGACCTCCTGAAGCCCCACATTATGTTTCTCAAGACGAAAGGCTACGAGCCGCTGACCGTGAACAACGGCCGCGACGCGCTTGACCTCGTCGAAAAACGCCACTTCGACCTCGTGATTCTCGACGAAAACATGCCGGGCCTCACGGGTCTCGAAACCCTCCAGCGCATCAAGGAGATAGCCCCGCAAACCCCGGTCATAATGATCACCAAGAGCGAGGAGGAGAACATCATGGACCAGGCGGTAGGGAACCAGATTGCCGACTACCTCATAAAGCCGGTCAACCCGATGCAGATCCTGATGTCGATCAAGAAGAACCTCCACAGCGGCCAGCTCGTCAGCGAGACAGCCGCCGCTGACTACCGCCAGGAATTTGCCAGAATCTCGCAGGCGATTTCAGAGGCTTCCAGCATCGACGACTGGTACAGGCTCTACGAGAAGCTCACGGCCTGGGAGCTGCGCCTGGCGTCGACCGACACGAACATGGACGAGATGCTTCGGATGCAGAAGGCCGAGGCCGACGCCACGTTCTACAAATTCATAAAACGCAACTACGAGAACTGGATACTTTCCGACAAGGAGCGCCCGCTGATGAGTCCGCGGATTTTCCCGGACGCCGTCTTTCCGCTCCTCGACGGAGATGAACCGGTGTTTTTCGTGCTGATCGACAATTTCCGCCTCGACCTCTGGCTATCGATCAAGCCGGCCCTCGCCGAGTACTTCACATTCGACGAGCGGCTCTACACCTCAATCCTCCCGACGGCCACCCAGTATGCTCGCAACGCCATATTCTCCGGCCTTATGCCTCTCGACATCGCTAAGATGTTCCCCCACCTGTGGGTCGACGAGGACGAGGACGAGGGGAAGAACCTCAACGAGGGTGAACTGGTCGCAACGCTGCTCGACCGCTACCGCCGCCCCTGCAAGTTCTCATACAATAAAGTCAACGACTCTGCTGGGGGAGAGAAACTGCTGCGGGAGTTCGCAAACCTCCGGCAGAACAAGCTGAACGTTATCGTTCTAAACTTCATAGACATGCTGTCGCACGCCCGCACCGAGAGCCGGATGATACGCGAGCTGGCCGGAAGCGATGCGGCGTACCGCTCGCTTGCCACCTCCTGGTTCCGCCACTCGTCGGCGCTCGAGCTGTTCCGGCGCATCGCCGCGACAGGAGCGAAGGTCGTGCTGACTACCGACCACGGCACGATACGCGTCGACAACCCCGTAAAGGTCGTAGGGGACAAGAACACCAATACCAACCTCCGCTACAAGGTAGGAAAGAACTTGGGGTACAACCCGAAACAGGTTTTTGAAATCAAGCGGCCCGCGGAGATGGGGCTCCCCTCCCCCAACGTATCCTCGGCATATATCTTCGCCGGAAACAACGACTTCTTCGCTTATCCGAACAACTACAATTACTACGTGCAGTATTACGACGGCACCTTCCAGCACGGAGGCATATCGCTTGAAGAGATGCTCGTGCCCCTGGTAACGCTCACCCCCAGATAACATCCATCCGATAACATTCATCAGTTATGACCACCGAAATACAAATCAAGACACCCGAAAACCTCCCCGAAGCCGCCCGCGAGTTCGCCTCGCTGATGGGCGACGAAACAGTCTATGCCTTCCGCGGCGAGATGGGAGCCGGGAAGACCACGTTCATCTCCGCGCTCGCGAAAGAACTCGGCGTGGAGGACGACACCGCGAACTCCCCCTCTTTCGCCATCATCAACGAATACCGCTCCGACACGACGGCGGAACTAATCTACCATTTCGACCTCTACCGCCTGGAATCGGTAGAAGAAGCCCTGGAAATCGGTATCGAGGACTATTTCGATTCCGGCGCTCTATGTCTGCTCGAATGGCCCGAACGCATCGAGCCACTTCTGCCGGACGATACAGTAGAGGTCGAGGTGCGCGTGAACCCCGACGAGTCGCGCACTCTGATCGTGCGCAAGCCGGAACTCTGACAGCGGTATGAAGCATATGGCGGACTTCATATCGCTCCCGGAAGTAAACTCTACGAGCACCTGGCTCAAAGAGCGGGCGGCGGACTTCGACGGCCCGGTCGTTGTCAGCACCGACTGCCAGACAGGGGGCCGGGGCCAGCGCGGCAACTCCTGGGAAGCCGAGCCGGGCCGTAACCTGACCTTTTCCATCCTCTTCATACCGAAAGGGATTGCTCCGGCCAGGCAGTTCTTTATCTCGGAGGCCGTATGCCTCGCCGTGGTTGACGTTCTCCGCCGACACCTCCCGCAACCTGAGGAGGTAAGGGTGAAATGGCCCAACGACGTATATGTCGGAGACAGGAAAATCTGCGGAATCCTGATCGAGCACTCCCTCGAGTCAGCGACCGCCATACGCCATACCATCGCCGGGATCGGGGTTAACGTGAACCAGGAACGTTTCCTCTCCGACGCCCCCAACCCGGTATCAATAAGGAATATCACCGGGGAGGAAACCCCTCTGAAACCGCTCCTCGAAGAGCTGGTAGCCGCCGTGTTCGCAAATTTTGGTGAACCGGCGGAATCGCTCCACGCACGCTACCTCAAAACATTGTGGAGAGGCGAAGGGGAGCATCCGTTCGCGACACCCGAAGGGGTAACCTTTACCGCCTCTATAACCGACATAGACCCCTCGGGAGTATTGACGCTACGCCGCACTGACGGCTCCGAAAACCGATACCTCTTCAAACAGGTACGTTTCATTCTATGACTCATTATAACATAACGATGCCACCGAGATCCAAAGCCGACAAACCGGCACCGCTGTTCTCCATCATAACAGTAACCTACAACGCCCAGGCGACCATAGTGCCGACACTCGACAGCGTCGACCGTCAGACGTGTACACACTACGAGCACCTGATTATCGACGGAGCCTCCACCGACAATACACTTGACATCGCCCGCGAACACCCCAACTCGCGCCGCCGCGTATTCTCCTCGCCGGACAACGGGATTTACGACGCGATGAACAAGGGAATCGCCATGGCGAGCGGCGATTATCTGGTATTCCTTAATTCCGGCGACGCGCTTCACTCGCCCGACACGCTGCAGCTCATAGCTGACGCGATTATTAACAACGGATTTCCCGGAGTAGTCTACGGGCAGACGCAGGTGGTAGGCAAAGACCGCGCGAAGTTGGCTGACCGCCACCTGACCGCACCGGAAAAACTGACATATGAGAGCTTCGCCGACGGGATGGTTGTATGCCACCAGGCGTTCGTAGCCCTTCGACGCATCTGTGATGAATATGATCTAAGGTATCGTTTTTCTGCTGATTACGAATGGTGTATCCGCGTGTTGCAGCACTCGCGGCACAATGTCGCGATATTCGACGAGCCATTGGTGGACTATCTCGCCGGAGGCATGTCGGCCAAGAACCGCCGCAAATCGCTGGTAGAGAGGTTTAAAATCATGTGCTATTACTACGGCTTCTTCCCGACAGTCGCGCGCCATCTGAAGTTCATTCCCCGCTATCTGCGCCGCAGCCGTCTGGAAAGGAAATTCGCCTCGAAAATCTGAAAGCCCCATGGTACTGCAAAATACGACATTCGTAATTGACGAGAAAATCGAAAAGGAGTTCCTACACTGGATCAAAACCGAGCTGGCTCCCGCCGCGCGAGGCTCGGAGGTATATGGCGACGAGCCGCGCTTCCATCTGATTCTCGCCAACGCCGAGCCCGGCACGAAGAATTTCGCGTTCCAGCTCAGTTCCGACAACCTCGACAAGGCCCAGGAATGGCTTTGCGAGGGGGAAGGCTCGCGCCTGCTGGCCGAATTTATGCGCCGCTTCGAGGGACACGCGGCTCATTTTTCAACCTTTATGGCAGAAATAGCTATCGAATGAGGGAAAACGCCGGACATACTGCCCTCGACAGCGACGATGACCTCCGGGCGCCGCTGAAAACCAGCGTGAACGCGGAGGCCGCCCGCCGCGACTGGAACCGTATTATAATAGGTATAGACCCGGGCACGAACGTGATGGGGTACGGCATACTCGGCGTGAACGGCAAAACTCCGAGTATGATAGCGATGGGGGTCGTCAAATTAAGCAAGTTCGAGAGCCATTACCTCCGCCTGAGACGCATACATTCCCGGGTGTTGGGGCTTGTGGAGCAATACCTGCCCGACGAAATGGCGATCGAGGCCCCGTTTTTCGGCAAGAACGTGCAGTCGATGCTCAAGCTCGGACGTGCCCAGGGGGTAGCGATGGCCGCGGCTCTCGAACGCGACATACCGATCGCCGAATACGAGCCGCGAAAAATAAAAATGGCGATTACCGGGAACGGCGCCGCCTCCAAAGAGCAGGTCCAGGAGATGCTGCGCCGCATACTGAAAATCGAACGTGAGCAACTGCTGCCCGAACTCGACGCGACCGACGCCCTGGCCGCGGCGCTATGCCATTTTTACGAAACCTCAAAACCGGCAGTCGCCTCCGGCCCGAAGTCCTGGAAGGAGTTCATCGCCAGGAACCCCGACCGCGTCAAATAGACAATCTCTTAATCGAATACGTTGGAGATGGATTCCTCGACAGCCGGTTCCTCTTCGTAATTGTCGTAAAACTCCTTGTCGCAGAGGCCGGAAAAATCAACGTCGAATTTCGCGTCCTGGCTGTAAGGGAGGGTCGGATCGGCGTAGACCTTCGCCATATAGAGGCCGTAGACGGGAAGCGCCATGGCAGCACCCTGACCGTGGGCCATAGTGTTGAAGTGAATATAGCGTTCGTCGCCACCAACCCATACGCCGGAAACCAGCTCTGGGGTGAAGCCCATAAACCATCCGTCGGCGTTGTAGTTCGTGGTGCCGGTCTTGCCACCCATCTGCGCTGTTATATAATATGGCGCGCGGCGCACGCGGTTACCCGTTCCTCCGTCTACCACGTTCAGAAGCATAGAGAGAATCTTGGCATACGCCTTTTCGGATATGACCTCGGTATGGTTGGTTGTAAACTCGGAAATCACGTTGCCGTTGGAGTCGCAGATGGAGGTTACATAGAGCGGCTCGGCGCGCATGCCGTTGTTGGCATACGCCGTATATGCCCCGACCATCTCCTTGACGGAAACCTCGCATGAACCGAGACAGAGCGACATAACCGGGTCTATATGGTTGGTGATTCCGAAATTATGCATGTTGCGTACAAGCGTTGTCGGGGAAAGCTGGGCCATCAGACGGGCGGAAATCCAGTTGTTGGAGTTCGTCAGGGCCCAACGAAGGTCGACCATCTCGCCTACGCGGGCCGAGCCGGAGTTTCTTGGCGCCCAGGTGCGGCCGCTCTCGTCGGTAAATACCGGCTGGGTGTTCGACAGCATGTCGCAAGGGGTAAAGCCCTCCTCCATGGCGTATGTGTAGAGGAACGGCTTGATAGTCGAACCGATCTGGCGGCGCCCGGTCGACACCATGTCATACTGGAAGAACTTGAAGCTCGGTCCGCCGACATAGGCTTTGACGTAGCCGTTGCGAGGGTCCATCGACATAAAGCCGGTGCGGAGGAAGTGCTTCTCATACAGGAGCGAGTCGCGGGGGGTCATCACGGTATCAACCACCCCGGCGTAGGAGAACACGTTCATCTCCCGGGGGGTGTTGAACGCCTCGCGTATCTCGTCGTCGGTAGCGCCCTGCTGCTTCATGACGCGGTAGCGGTCGGTCTGCTTTATGGCGTTGTTAATCAGCGTCTGGACCTTTACCTTGCCAAGTTCCTCGCCGTTGCTGGTGTACGGGGCGTTGGCCCTCCCCCTCTTCTCGTTGAAGAAAGCGCGCTGCAACTGCGACATATGGGTCTGCACCGCCTCTTCGGCATAACGCTGCATGCGGGAGTCGATTGTGGTATGGATTTTCAGACCGTCGGCATATATATCATATTTCGAGCCGTCGGGCTTGGGATTCTTCTCGATCCATCCGTAAAGAGGATTGTTCTCGTAGGCAATCGAGTCGTCGACGTATTTCTGCTTTTCCCAGCCGCGGTAGTCGGAGGGAACGGGCTTCTTGGCCGTCAGGATTCGACGCAGCTCCTCGCGGAAATACGGGGCCATACCGTCCTTATGGTCAACGCGGTGGAAGTCAAGCGTCAGCGGGAGCTGTTTCAGGGAGTCCATGGCCTCGGTCGACAGCATCCCCTCCTTGTTCATCTGCTCCAGGACGGTGTTGCGGCGCAGGCGCGTGCGCTCGTTATGGCGCACCGGGTTGTAATATGCCGGATTCTTCACCATCCCTACCAGCGTCGCGGCCTCCTCGATTGTCAGGTCCTTCGGCTGCTTACCGAAATAGACATACGCCGCCGACTTGATGCCGACTGCGTTATAGAGGAAGTCGAACTGGTTGAGATACATCTTTATAATCTCGTCCTTGGAATAATAGCGCTCGAGCTTCACGGCTATCATCCACTCGATAGGCTTTTGCAGCGCGCGGTCGAGAAGGTTGCGGGTCTGGGGCGAATAGAGCTGCTTGGCAAGCTGCTGCGTTATCGTCGAGCCGCCCCCGGCGTTCTTGTTCTGGAGAATCAGCGTCTTGACGAGCACGCGCATGAAGGCCCGCATGTCGATGCCGGAATGGTCCTCGAAACGGGAGTCCTCGGTCGCGATGAGGGCGTCGATGACGTGCTGGGAAATCTCGTCATAGTCGGCATACACGCGGTTGCCGGAGTTGCGGTAGTAGCGGCCCATCTCCTCGCCGTCGGCGGAGTAGATTACCGTCGCGAACTTGTCGTTGGGGTTCTTCAGTTCCTCGATGGGGGGCATGTAGCCTATCCACCCGTTGTAGATAAGCACGAACAGCAGAATCATCGCAGCGAAGCCGAGGAAAAACAGCTTCCACATCCAGCCGATTATCCGGCGGTTACGCTGTTGTCTGTCAGATATGTTTTTTGCCATTGCGAGCAGTCTGTGGATTGTCGGTTTATACGGTGAGAGAATTGTCAGAGATTGTCTAAAATTTTTTCCGAATGATTTTCGGAGCTGTTTTTGAGAGAATTTTTAGATTTGAAGAGGGAGCGATGCGGGCATCGTGACCGATGAAAAGCTAAAAATTCGCCAAAAAGAGCCTGAAAATCAGAAGAAAATTCCATTAGAAAAAATTATCAGACAATCTCTCAGTCTATATATGTCGCGAAGTTACAAAATTCCCCCCGATTTTTGCTAATTTTGCAGCGATGTTGCGGCAGGAGCGCGTCGCGGCCTGTCCGATTTCCAAGCACGAACAATCTATGAGTCAGAGTTTCAACATGATGCAGGCGGTCAAGCGCCGCTTTTTCGCCATGCGCAACGGGGCGCTGGCCGAGCAGATGAAGAGCGCCGGGGCGGCGTACAAAATCAATTTCGGGCTTTTGCAGGCCCAGATTTCCGACATAGCCGACCAGGTCCGAGGGGGCACCCTCGACGAGCGTCCCGAAATGCTCGAACCGCCCGCCATGGCCGAACTCGCCCGCTCGCTGCGCGACAACGCGACCACCCGCGAAAGCATGCTGATAGCCCCGATGCTTTTCCCGTTAGAACTGCTTGATGAGGGGGAGGCGCGCCAATGGCTCCTATCCTGCCCTACCCCGGAAGTCGCCGACACCCTCTGCCTCAAACTCCTGCGAAGGCATCCTGGGGCGGAAGCAATCGCCTCGGAAATCCTCCGGGAACCGCAATCGTCTGACATACAGAAATACTCCGCGCTCCGCCTGCTTCTCAACCTGCTGATACTCCGCTCTGTCTCCCCCGAAAAAGCGAAAGAACTCGCCGCCGGGGTTGCCGGCAGCGAGTCAGCTATGGTTTCAAAGCTCGCGGCGCAGATTCTCGAACGCTGCGAGGCTTGAATCAGATTCGTCAGAGGCTCAACGTCACTCCCGCGGAGACGCAGCGCGGGAGCGCCGGGCCGTAGATATATCCCGAGTCGCGGCGCGGGCCGAGGTCGAAATCCTTCTGGTAGGAGTTGAATATGTTGCTGACCCCGGCGGTCACGGTAAGATTGACGCGGTTGAACAAACGGAAATCGTAGGAGAGCTTCACCGAGGCATCAAAGAACGACTGGGTGTTGACCGCCAGGTCGACATCCGTGCCCGAACCCTCCATATGCTGAACGAGCATAGGGCCGGTGCCGGTGCCGGTCACAGTCGCACGGAGGTGGTGGATTATCTCCCAGTTGATAGTGAAATAACCGTACACGTCGGGAGTGCGGAACATCCGCTTTTCGGCCGGGACGTCGGGGTTATCGCTCCACTGCTCGGCCTTCTTGTAGCGGCTGCGCTGGAGCGTAACGCCTCCCTGTATGTCGAAATGGCTTGAAAAGAAGGCCTTGGCCTCCAGATTCAGGCCCATGACACTCGCCCCGGAACCGTTATACCGCTCAAGCACCGCGTTTCCGGCCGCATCGGTCCCTTCAAGCTGCCGCAGGGCGAACACGTCGCGCAGGTCGGTATAGAACCCTTCGACAAGGAGGTTGGTCTGCACGTTTCCGAAACGGTGGTAGAGGTCGGCGGAGAGGCTCACGCTCTGCGAACTCTCCTGTTTCAGCCCGGGAGCCAGCACCGTAACCACGCGCTCGCCTCCGACAATCGCGACATGGAAATCCTCGTCGTACGCCTGGGGGGAGCGGAAGCCGGTAGAATAGGAAGCGCGGAAGTTATAGTTCGACGACGGGTTGAAACGGATATTGACGCGCGGAGAGATTATCGGGTTGTCAATCAGCGAGTGCTTGTCGACACGCGCCCCGATCAGGAAACCCCATTTCTCGTCGCGCCATTCGTTTTGCAGATAGCCGCTGTATATGTTGACGTTCTGTAGCACGTCGTGGTCATACCCGACCGACACGTCGTGGAGTCTGTTATACGAATATTCCAGTCCAGCGACCAGTTCCGCGGGCATGAAGAGGAAGCGCTTCATCGGGTGGGTCCACTGCGAACCGGCGACAACGACCAGGTCGGCGGTGCGCCCGTAGGCGTTAGGATCCTTCTCCGAGCCGTAGTAACTCTTGCGGCGGGTATTCTGCGTCGCCGCGAACACAGAAAGATGGTCCTCGCGGCCGCGGAACCAGAGGTCGAAAGTCGCCTCCCCGGAGTGGATGTCATGCTCGGCCTGTTCCGCGATCAGCGCCTCATGGGGAGGATTGTCAAGCTGGTCGCCGCCGCGGCGGTATTCGTGGGTGTTGTGGTATTCGAGTGTCAGCTTGGAAGCGTCGGATGTGCGGAAGAAGGCCCTCGCCCCGATTGTCTGCGTCTTGAGCTGCGCGACCTCGGTAAATCCGTCGCCGTTATGGTCGTAGCCGTCGCGGTAACGGCTCTGGCCGTAGATAAACGCCCCGGCCTTGTTGTTGTCGGTCACCACGGATGCGTTCAGGGTCGTGTTGTTGTCAAGCGCTCCGGAAGGGCCGATGGAGGTAAGCGTATGGGCGATCTGTGCCGAATTGCTCATCGGGTCCTTGGTTATGATGTTGATCGTGCCCCCGACAGCCGAGGAACCGAACAGCGCCGAGCCTCCGCCGCGCATCACCTCGACGCGCTCAATCATGTTGGCGGGAATCTGCTCCAGACCGTAGACGCCGGTAAGCGCCGAGAACACCGGGCGCGAGTTCATAAGAATCTGGGAATAATGGCCGTCAAGGCCGTTTATGCGCACCTGGGTGAAGCCGCAGTTCTGGCAGTCGTTCTCGACGCGCACTCCGGGCTGGAAATCGAGGCCGTCGGCCAGCGAGCACGCCCCGATTCGGTCGAGCAGTTTGGAGGAAACGACATTGACAAGCGAAGCACTCTCCCTGCGGCGGGTCTCGCTCTTGGAAGAGGTAACGACAACCTGGTCGAGCATGAAGGCGTCGGGGATTATTTCGAAATTGACCTCGATGGTCTGGTCGTTTTTTACTGAAACCTTCTTTTGAGCGCCCTTATACCCGATCAGCGAGACTTCGAGAGTATATTCTCCCGGCTTGAGGTCGCGGAAAACGTAATGGCCGGAAGCGTCGGTCAGCGCCGCCTGGTTAGTCCCGGCGATTTTCACAAGACACGCGGTAAGGTGCTCGCCGTTCTCGGCATCGATCACATGGCCTACGATATTCGCATCGGTCACCCCGGACCTTTGCGCGCATAATTGGGAGCAGGTCACGGCAATAGCCGCGACCGCGATGAGGAGTCTTTTTAACATAGCGGAATAATAATCGGATTACGGATGGGGGCAAAGCTAAGTGTATATCGGCTATATGTGTAGGGACGCGGCGCGCCGCGTCAGATTAGGGTAATTAATTGTTTGCCAGGAATGACGCGGCACGCCGCGTCCCTACACTCATCAGGTTATGAACCCCCGCTAATTATTGATGTGGATCGGATATTATCCCGCGAAAGGGGGAGCGCGCAAGCCATAGAGGGCGCAGCAGCAGGACATCGGCTGACAGACCTCTGCCTCGTTAATCTCAACGAAGCAGTCGGGTGCCGGAGCTATTGCCGGAGCGGCCGAGGGCTCGGCGGAAGCGGCGACAGCGTTGAACGCCGCTACCAGCTCGAACGACTGCCCGGTGTGTCCGTGATTCCCGGAAGGGAGGAACGGATGGGAATGTGTTACAGCGCGTCCGGAAAGGCCGTAGTGTGTATGCAGAAATACCGTGTTTGAGAACGCGAAATTCACAAACACGGCAACCAGTATGCTGCTGAGTATCCTGGCGGCTCTTTCTTTCACGCCGCGAAGATACGAAATATCTCAAAAGCCGACAAGCCCGAGATATTCCGTTATGGTAACAAACCGCGCCTTATCCGCGACAAGGCGCGAGATGATTTTGTCAAATTCATTCCATCTCGCTTCATCCCACGAACTCGGATGGCCTTGCAGATAAAAGGACTTCAAACCGCGCCACTTACCGAGATAGGAAAGCAGGAACTCCCTGTATGCCGGATTATGGACAGGATATTCCATCTCCAGATTTGACGGCAGCGTAATCCCTTTGAAGCATGTAGGGTTTTCGGGATGCCCAAACACAAGCCCCAACCCCTCCAACGAGGCCAACGCGCTGTCGGTATATTCGTTACAATCAGTCCAATGCCTACCCCATGCCCGCAGTTTCAGGCCGGCCCGCGCCGTAGCGAGCGAATCAGTCAAATGCAGCGCCCGGTACTGCGAAGCAAAATCTCCCTCAAACTCGCCGGGGCCCTCTAAACTAACGCGGTTGTTGTAACCATGGTTCCAAAACTCGACATCACCTCTCCCCGCAACCTCCCTCAACCAGGCAAGATAACCGGGATTATCCTCTGACAATGAGTATCCGATAATCCCGAAATTCGCTTTTATCTTTTTTGTGCTTATATATTTCAGGACCCGGCTCCAGTTAGGATGAACCGTATCAAATCCGTCCGGGCAGCATACATCGTCCAGTTTCAACAACACTGTCGGAGCCGTAATCCTGTTCTCGCCAGACTCCTCCGGCAAATAAACGATTTCCGCCGCTCCATGACGAAGCACCATAGCGCCGTCAGGACTTCCGAACGCGGCACTGCCGGCCGTGTCCCCCTTGTCTATTCTGCGGGCCGCGACCGCGACATCCATCAGATATTCCACATCAAGCGCGCGTTTCAGATAAGGATAATGCCCAACGTAAATCTTATCCACATCGCATTCCGACATCAGCTCTATCATACGTCCGCAACTTTCAGAAAGAGTCGCGAACGAGCAGTGGCGGGGAATCTGCATCCATAGCGCGCCCGAACCGAAAGCGTCCCCGGTAAATGCGATGCCCGCGTCGTAATCGACAAGACTGATTGAACCCGGAGTGTGTCCGGGAGTATGCGCGACCCACAGCGTGCGGCTCCCAAGCTCAAAAGTATCTCCTTCATCGACATAGGAGATATGGCCGGTGTATTCCCTTAACGCTTTCACGTCGAGTATCGTATCCGCCTTATGCATATGTATTTTCGGGAAATAACGGATATTCCCCGCATGGTCGAAATGTCCGTGCGTCAGGACGACAGTCAATGGCTTGTCGGTCAGGCGGGAGACAATCCGGTCAAGGCCGGGGCAGTCGGTACCCGTATCTATCAGAAGCGCAGCCGAATCACCTTCGACAAGATACATCGTCGTTTTATCGATAGTCTCGAGAACCAGTACGCCGGGTTCCAAGGGGGTCGCTGTCAAAAGACTGTCGCTGTATACGGGAACCGCCGCTTCCATGCCGGCGATACTCGACATAAACATTGAAACCGCGGCTGCGAATACTTTCAGATTTCTAACTGTCATTTCCTTGCCGTTAAGTTACTTGGCCGGGAAGAGGGAGTAGAAGAAGTCGTAATAAGCGCCGTACCAGGAGGGGGCTACCCAGTGGCCGTTGGTAGGGTTGATGACGTAGCGCTTGTTGTCGGTGTTGAATAGGTTATAGGACGCGAAGTTGGTGTGAGGCGGGCATGTCGGATCCTGGAGGCTGAACGAGGCGAACACCGGGCAGGTAACCCAGGGTGCGAGGTTCTTCGTGTCGAAATACGAAAGGAACTCATACATTTCCTTGTCGGTAAGCGCTTTTTCCTTCTGGCACCGCTTGGCGACAACGCCCGGCCAATATTCGATACGGAACTGGTCGGGAAAGTCGCCGAGGAAGGTCACAGCCGGTGCTATCCCCTTCACGCGTCCCCCGCCAAGCGCCGCAGAAGCCACGGTGAAGGCTCCCCCCTGGCTCTGGCCTGTCGCATAGACGCGGGCAGTGTCGACATTCTCGCGCGAGGTTATGAAATCAACGGCGCGAACAACATCCATAAACGCCCCGCGGTAATAGTAATGGTCCTTGTCGCCGAAGTTGTAGGCGAACCAGTCGCGGTAGGGATTCTTGTTCTCCCCGCGGTTGTTAAGCATCTGCCCTCGGCTGGAGAGATGGAACTCGGCCCAGTCGGGATTCATGTCCCCTGAGCCCCAATACGGGCCCTGGCCACCGTCGTAACCCTCGAAACAGAGAAGGGCCGGATGCTTACCCTTCCCTTTCGGCTCGGAATAGTAGCCGCGGATGGTCACCGGCTCCCCGCCGACGCTGTCGGGAACCGACTTCATTTCGACGAGATAGACATTTCGGTCCTTCCCGGATTTCTCCTTGTCGAGAGTCAGGCGGTACTCCGGCGCGGTAGCGGCGAGCTGGTCGAGCGCGCCGCGCCAGAACGATTCAAAATCGGGCTGACGGTCGGCGGGAGACACAATCGAGGTCGGGTCATAACCGATATTGAATCGCTTTACAAGGTAGTCGCCCACTCGTACCTCGGCCCGGTAGAAACCGGGCTCGAGGGTGAGGGCATCAAACATAACACTAACGGAGTCTCCGGGATTGACGGCCGCGGTCTTCGACCATTCGCCGACATAAGCCCAGTCATCCTTCATGAGCTTCAGACTGACCGAGGCTTCCCCGCTTTCGGGGGTATCGTTGCGTAGAACGACACCGACGGCGGGTTTCTCCCCCGGTTCCCAGCAACGGTACCACTCGGTCGGAACCTGCCCGACAATCTTGTCCTCGACAATGCTGAAAGTTGCCGGTTTGCCGGAGGCGCAGTCGGAGGCTGTCCATACCTGGAACTCTCCGGGCTCCAGGAGCCGTTCCCCGTCGAGGCCGCTGAAGGAGAGCTGTGAGGGATAGAGGGAGAAGGTAACCGTGCGGCTCTCGCCGGGTTTGAGCGTTACTTTCCGGAAATCCTTAAGTTCCTTAACAGGGCGGGCGAGCGACGCCACCATGTCGCGCACATAGAGCTGCACGACCTCGGCTCCCTCCCTGTCGCCGGTATTGGTTACGGTACACTCTATCGTCAGGGGCTTGGAGCTTGACGCGGAAATCGCGGAGGAGGAGAGCCGCGGCTCGCTGATTTTGAATGTCGTATAGCTGAGTCCGTAGCCGAAGGGGAAGAGAGGGTCTTTCCCTGCGTCGAGGAAATAGGAGGTGCATCCTGTCGAGGTCTGCGGAGCCTCTACCGGAATCGCGTCGAGATCGACAGTCCACTCGGGGGGACGCCCCGTGTTCTTATGCGCGTAGTACATCGGGTACTGCCCCGTCATCCGTGCCATCGTCGCGGGGAGCTTGCCGGAGGGATTGGCCTTGCCCGTCAGAATATTGGCGAGCGCCGGACCCGCCATCGTCCCGCCGTGGAAGGAATAGAGGACAGCGTCGGCCATATCGACCTCGCAGCCGACGGTCAGTGGTCGCCCGGCCATGAAAACAATCGTCAAGGGTTTCCCGGTAGCTTTGAGAGCCTCGATAAGCGCCGTCTGCGCGCCTTTGAGGTCAAGGTCGGCCATACTGTGGGCCTCACCCGACATCACGGCCTCCTCGCCTACAAAGCAGACTACCGCGTCAGCTTTTCCGGCGGCTTCGACAGCAGCGGCAATCCCGTCGGTCGAACGGTCGCGGGTATATTTCAGACCCGGGGCGTAGAGGATGTTCTTGTCCCCGTAGGCCGAACGGAGGGCCGCAAGGGGTGTGACTGAACGGGACTTGTCAATGTCGGGAGCCCAGGTGCCGCACTGGTCGTGGGGCGCGTCGGCCATCGGGCCAACAACGGCGAGCTTCCTGACCGACTTTCCGAGGGGGAGCATACCGTTGTTTTTCAACAGGATGGTTCCCTCCTCAGCTGCGCGGCGGGCCGCGTCGAGGTGAGCCGGGAGATATGCTTTGGAGGGTTGCGACTCATCGACATAGGGGTTCTCGAAAAGCCCCAGTCGCATCTTGAGCCGGAGCACGTTCCGCACCAGCCCGTCGATAACCTTCTCGTCGACCTTTCCCTCCTTTACCAGCGCTTCGAGCGAATGGCGGTAGGCGTGCCCCTCCATATCGACGTCCACTCCCGCGTTAGCCGCGAGGAGCGCGGCGCCGCGCTTGTCGGCGGCAACTCCGTGGTTAACCATTTCTGAAATAGCGTTCCAGTCGCTGACGAGCACGCCATCGAAGCCCCAGCGGTCGCGGAGCACGTCGCGCATCAGCCATCGGTTGCCAGACGAGGGGACGCCGTTTATATCGTTGAACGAGGTCATGAACGTCGCCGCTCCGGCCTTAGCGGCAGCCTCGAAGGGAGGGAGCACAACGTCGTTGAGAAGCGGTAGTGGGAGCCAGGTCGTATTATAGTCCTTGCCCGACTCAGCGTAGCCGTAACCGGCGAAATGCTTGGCGCACGCGGCCATCGAGGTCGGGTCGGCGAGATTGTCGGTCTGGTAGCCGCGTATCATCGCGATTCCCATACGCTCGTTGAGCAGGGGATCCTCTCCGGCAGATTCGGCGATACGGCCCCAGCGGGCGTCGCGGGAGACATCGAGCATCGGGGAGAAGGTCCAGCGTATGCCGCAGGCCGAAGCCTCTACCGCGGCTACGCGCGCTCCCTCCTCTACTAACTCGGGATTCCAGGTCGCGGCCTGTCCGAGGGGTATGGGGAAAATGGTGTTGAACCCGTGGATCACGTCGCGGGCGAACACTAAGGGGATTCCGAGCCGCGACTCCTCGACGGCCTTGCGTTGCAATGCGTTGACAACCTTCGGATTCACCTCGTTAAGGATGGAACCCACGCGGCCGCGGGCCACGGAAACCGAGAGCGTGTCGAACGACGCTGTGTTATACTGGTTCAACTGCCCGATTTTCTCCGGGAGGGTCATCCGCGACAGCAGGGAGTCAATCCGCGCCTCCATGGAGGCATCGTAACCGATCGCGGCAGCGCCGCCCCCGAAGGAAACAAGCGCCGCCGCGATTACGGTTACAAACTTTCTTACAATCTTTTTCATTTATGCCACAAGGATTTATGTGGTACTTCTTATTTCACAATCTTGACGGCTTTTTTGCCGGTGCGGAGAACGTAGACTCCCGCGGGAACGGCGCCGAGGTCGAGTGTATTGGTTTCAGTGGAGAGGACCATGCGCCCGGCCAGGTCGTAGAGGGTAGCGCCGGGAACGGTCAGGTTCACAATATCACCGTTGCGGGTAACAACCGCTTCGGGAACTTCTACCTTGTCAACGCCTGTGATTACGTCGGCCATAGCGACAATGACGCGGAGAGGCTTCATGTCGGGGGTCACGGTAACAGGAACCTCGATTGTCTTTTTCAGGCTCTGCGAAACGTTGCCCACGCGGTAAAGCACATTGGGGTCAGTCTCGTCGGAAGTGTCTCCGGCATCCTCACCCTCGGCGTAAACCTCGGGAGCGACATAGCTGATTTCCTGTACGTGGAGCCACTCGTGGGCCGCATCGCCGAAGCTGACAACGAACTTGCCTTCGCCTTCAAGCACTTCGCCGAAGCTGTCGTGCTCTACGTCGTTAACGACGAACTTAACGCTCACGTTAGCCGCGTCATGCCCGACAGGCATCTCAATCACCGGCTCCGCTACCGCCGTCTTCAGCACCTCAAGGTGCATCTTATTATATGGGGCAACCTTCTGATAGCTCTCCAACGCGGACGCAAGCACTTTCATAGTGGTGTTAACGCAGTGTTCGGGCTTTCCGAAGCACTCATCCCATCCACCACCGGTAACATAACTAACCTTGGGAGCCGAGGGCGCGCGACATATAAACGTGCGGGTGACAGCCGTGCTTACGAAGAAAAAGCCCTGCGGGATTTCCTTCCAAAGGTTAAATCTGTCGTCAATCGTAAATGGCTGAACCGCGCCAATCTTAAGACAGCTCTGGAAAACCATCGCTCCGACGCTTGTAATATGGTCGGGAATTTTGCTGAATGACACATTTGATCCGGCAAAGACCTGTTTCGGGAGAGCGGTTATGGATGTCGGTATTTCCGAAAAGGTCACCGCCGTACGCTGGAACGCATTCTCGCCAAAGGAATTATTCGCATTAGTGAGACGTGCGGGAAGTTTTGTGAAGCTTACCTTTTTCGCATCGCAGAAAGCGTGTCCACCGATTTTTGAAATAGAAGCAGGCATTTCCCCTCCGAGCTCAAGCAGAGCGCAATCTCTAAACGCACCGGACTCAATGGTTGTAACCCCGTCAGGAATTTCTGTAAATCCAATGTAGGTTAGATTCTTACAGCCCTGGAAACATTTCGACGGGTAAGTCTTTACATTTGCTGTCAGATTCACCTTTTTAAGGTTAGTGCAATCCAGGAATGGCGCGCCACCCAAACTGTTCAGAGTCTCAGGAAGTACTACTTCTTCAAGACCGGTCATACCTCCGACGAAGGAGGATCCACCATCCCATTGTCCTCCGGGTAGTTTATTGGCGGTAGCAAGCACAGCCTCGGATATGTCGAACTTTTTCAAGCCGGCTTTAAGCGTCGCATCCTCACGGAAATTTTTAAAATCGGCTGAGGTTAATGCCGCTTCGCCAATTATTTTAATTTCTGTAATTGCCGCTTTTTCAATGCCGCAGGACTCGATTTCCGACAACAGGCCTCCGGCGGTTACGTGGGTGATGGTGACGCTTTCGGCGTTGGCAGCCGAAGCTGCCAACACGAAAGCTGTCGCCAATATCGCTAATTTTTTCATGATTATCGATTCGGTAGTGTTAGATTGTGGATTTTAGAGGCGTACCTTGGTTGCCTTGTTGCCCTGGCAACGGATAAAGATACCGTTGGAGGGATTGTTGACGCGCATGCCCTGGAGGTTGAAGTATTCAACGGGAGCGTCGCTGTTGTCAACGTCTACTACTTCGACTGCTACATGGTCGGGGTCTTCCACGCCACCGTACTCATACGCGCCTACATCGTTGCGAACCTTGTCGGCGGGATAGTAGCCGCGGCAGTCGGTAGCGGGGATAACGTTGGGTGCGAGCCATTCGCTGGAATTGTCGATACCGGCGTTAACCAGCGGGGAGTTGTCGCGTAGAATCGGGAGGAAGGGGACGAAAGCCTCGTCGCGGGTGCCGAGAGTGGTGCTTACGCCGAGAGCGGTCATGGTAGCGTCCTTGGAGAGCCCCAGGATGTTATGGGCGGCTGCGGCGTTGGCGTTGAAGTCGGGGTCGTCCATGTTCTCGTTGACGCTGCGCTCAGCACCGTAGAAGATGTTGTTGTGGGCGGTAATCGCTGCGCGATCGGTGTCGGCGATTGAGCACTCGGAAAGCACACACGCACGGTTGCAGTATGCGAAGTTATTGAACATGTAGACGGGCTGCTGCTGATAGTAGATACGGAGAACGCCGTCGTTATTGTAGAAGGTATTGTTGGCGATGATTGCCTCGCATTCCGAAGGATCGGAAATATCGATGCATGCCTGGTAGTTGTCCTTGGAAGTGTTCTCAACGAAAGTACAGTTGGTAACCTGCATTTTCTTACATCCGGCGAAGTTGACGCCCGGCTGGCTCGAGGGATCGTAGATGGCGATGCAGTAGCCCTGGCCGCCCTGGTCGAGGGAGTTCTTGTAGAAGGTGCAGTTGTCAACATACAGCTCGCCGTCAAGGGATTCGGGGCCGCGCTGCATGATTGCGGCGCCGCGGGCACCGCCGCCGATGATATAGTTATGCTCAAAGTAGCTGTTGGTGACGCGCACGATATGGCCGCGGGATCCGATCGCGGCTCCGCAGGAACCGGCCTCGTTGTCGATGAAACGGCACTGGTCAACCCACAGCTCCTCGCCCGCGAAGTAAATCGCGCCGCCGAGCACGTATTCAACCTGTCGGCCGTTGACGAAGTTAAGGCCGCGAAGGGTGACTTTCGAGTTAGCGGCGGCACGGAAGATACGCATTGCCTCGCCACCTTCGAAACCGGGCTTTTCAGCACCTTTGAGGGTAGTGTTGTCCCCCTCGATCGTGCAGAGTTTGTTGTCGCCGAGGTTGAGCTGCCCGGCCATCATGAAGGTCGCGTCCTTCTCGAGGTGGATAATAGTCTCCTCGTTGTCCTTCACCATCAGAATCGCCATCTCGGGGGTGGCGAAAGGCTCGGCCTGAGTGCCCTTGTTATCGTCCGATCCGCTGGGGGAAACCCAGTATTCAACCGCGGCGAACGACTGCGAAGCGCCGATGAGGGCGGCAGCAGCAAGAGAGAGTAACTGTTTTTTATTCATGGTTTTATATATTAAGTTGTTTTTTGATTTCATTATAATTCATCATTGGAATATTCTGACATAATCGACCTCGTAGGTCAGCGGGAGCTTTTCCGGTTCGGTGCCTTGCTGGCCACCCCAGCCGCCCCAGGCGAAATTCAGAATAAGGTAGAAGTCGCGGTCGAAAGGCCAACCGGTCCACAGCGGGGAGTTCTTCACAACAGAGAAGCCGCGTTTTCCGTCGACATACCAGGTCAGCTTGTTCTCGGTCCATTCAAGAGAATACACATGGAAATCCTCGTGAGGCGCCGGATTCATGACACGCATGGTATAATGATTCTTGTTGTTGTCGCCGCCGTTCTGCTGGGATGTATGGGACGTAAAATGGATTACATTCGGCTCGTAGCCGACACATTCCATTATATCAATCTCGCCCGAGCGGGGCCAGGTACCGTAGTAGCTGTCATTTGGCATCAGCCAGATCGCGGGCCAGGTACCCTTCGCGGCAGGAAGTTTCGCCCGCACGTCAATGCGGCCATAGGTGAATTTCACCTTGTTCTGCGTGTGTATGCTGGCTGAGGTATATTCCGCGGTCTCGCCCGTCGAAGGATCGGTATAATCCTCCTTAATTGCCGTAATGATCAGCTTTCCGTCAGAGACCCTGCAGTTTTCAAGACGGGCCTCAGTATAGTACTGCGATTCACCATTGCGAACCATTCCTTTCTCATACCCCCAGTATGCCGGGTCGGGAAGCCCCTCGTATTCGAACTCCTCGTGGAAAATCATCCGGGTATAACCGGCAGGGATTGATATGGAGGTATTCTTTACAAACTCGGTAGAGAGCGTGCCGTTGTCGTCAACCGCGAGGCGGTAGCGCCCTTCGGCGGTCGCCGGGCCAACCAGGGACGAAGCGTTGGAGGCGTGGAGAGCGGAGGGAGTGTAGCCGAGCTTGGCGACGTCGCTGATTTCCGAGCCGTCGGCCCGCGCGATCGTCACGCCCATCGAGGCAGCCGCCTCCCAGTTTGAGTCGCTGAACTCCCCTTCGGTATCGGTTCCCGTGCCGACCATGGCGTAAAGGTGGCCGTTGGTGTCGGACGTCGCCGTATGGGTCTCGGCGTAAAGAAGGTTTCCGTCGGCGTCGAGGAGCGACAGGCGCAGCGACACCTGCTCATTGACCGAAGGTGTACCGTAAATATCGGTAAGCGATGCCTCGTAGAGCACCGGCTCGGCGCTCGCGGCGAAAATCGCGGCTGCGGAAAGAAGTGATGCTATAATGGGTTTCATCGTTCAGTCTCTTTTAATGAAGTTGTAACCACAAACCGAGGCGCCATCGACGGAAAGGCGGAGCAGGTACTGCCCGGCTGCCAGCCCCGCGAGGCTGATTGTGCCTTCCGAGGCCGTTCCCTCGGCGAGCTTGCGGCCGTCAATCGCGAAAATCTCGTAGCCGTATCCTTTCGCCGGACCGTTGACGGCGATTGACCGTCCGTCGGCGGAAAGAGCTACACTGATTCCGGCCTCGTCAGCCGACACGGTAGCGATGCCGCTGGTGAAGGTCGAAATCGCGGGAAGTGAGCCGTGGGAGAGCACGGCATTCTCTGTGGCCGCGTACCCGGAGACAACCGGCTCGAGGGCGAAATGCGAATTGCCCGTCACCCCGCCGTAGGGAAGGAATCCCTGCGCCGCGGCCGCCGCAGGAAGCGCGGCAAGGAGGAATGATAATGTCTTCAATGAAATACGCATAATCTGCTCAGTCTATCGCGGTTGCGGAAAGTTCGCCGTTGTCGGAAATGGAAACCTTGAAGAGCTTGCCCGAGGGGGAAGCGAGGGTCAGGGAGGAGGCAGTAGCCGCGTGTACCGCGCGGGGCACGCTGAGAATCTGCTGGTTGACAGGTTGCTCGAAACCGCTGCCGCAATCGACGGAGGTTTCCATATAGTAAGCTGTGCCGTTCCAGTCGAGCTGGTCGAGGGTAACGTTAGTGTTCTGCGAGCCAATCGCGACATATGCCACACCCGCGGGGGATGTCGTAACCTCGTGCTCCTCGCCGAACGCTACCGGGCCGTCGGCCGCGCCGCTGCGAATCACGACTTTAACCTTTACGGGAAGGTTGGCTTTCGGAAGACCGTCGGCGGTCTGCACTGTGCGGGCGAAATTCATCACCGGGGCTGCCGAGGCGGTCAGCGCCGCGGCAACAACGGCTATCGTTGCGAATATCTTTTTCATACGGATTCGTTTGATTTTCTGTCAGATTTAAGTATCTTCTTCACTCAGGCTTTGCCTGACTTTCACTTTTAACTCTTCACTCCATTACTGGAAGACCCTTACATAGTCTATTTCGTAGCGCTGCGGGAGGGAGGAGAGGTCGACACCTTCCGAACCGCCCCAGCCCCCGCCGAAGGCGAGGTTGAGAATGAGGTAATAGTCGATGTCGAAAGGCCAGGTAGTCCAGTCGCTGTCGGCTTCGCGGTCGATGGCGTACTGTTCCGCACCGTCGTAGTACCAGGTAAGGCGGTCGGGAGTCCATTTCAATGCGTAGATATGAAAGTCGCCAACGGCCTCTGGCGCGTGGATCACGTGGGTCCGCTGCGTTCCGCGCATATGGTTGAACCGCTCCGTGTGGGCCGAGAAATGAACCTTTTCGGGATTGTAGCCGACGTGTTCCATAATATCAATCTCGCCCGAGCGGGGCCATTTGCCGTAATTGTCCTCCTGCGGCATCATCCAGATCGCGGGCCAGGTGCCGAGCGAAGCGGGAAGTTTGGCCCTCACTTCTACGTAGCCGTATTTCCAGGCCTGGCGGTCCTTGGTCGTAAGGCTCGCGGAGGTAACGGGGCAAAGCTCACCCCCGATATTCACGCTGTCGTTGCGCGCCTCTATAACAAGGAGTCCGTCCTTGCATACTGCGTTCTGCCCGGGAGTATAATACTGCATTTCCCCGTTGCGGATATATCCTGTCTCGAAATTCCACTTGGCGGGATCGGGAGCGCCGTCCGCGTCAAACTCATCGGAGAACACGAGGCGGGAATATCCTTCGGGAACCGTCACTCCGTCGGCGGGATTCCCCTCGGCGAGGGCGGTCGCAGCCGTGATGCCGACAGCGATCGCAAGTACGGGTGTAAGAAGTTTTGCTGATTTTTTCATCGGTCGATAGATTTTGGTGTCGCGGCCGTTTTCCGGTGTCTCCGGGGCCACATTCGCGCCGGTCTCCATTGCCGAAAACCGACATTGCAAAATTAGGCATAAACCGGGCGGAGGCGTTTTGTAAATGGCTCCGATACTCTTTCGGTTGCGCCGCGACTGCCAAAAATGTCGCAGGGAGTTGCTTAAATGTAGCAAACACCCTTTCGGGGATGTAGAAAATCAGTCTTTCGGGGTGTTTTCAGGGGTATCAGCGCCAATCGGCGTAGTGCCCTGGTTGAGCGCCGCATAGCGTGTCGGCGACATCCCGTAATGCTCCTTGAAGCAGGTAGAGAAATGGGAAAGCGTCGAGAATCCGGTCGCGTAAGCCACTTCCGACACCGCGACATCCTTCGTCGAGAGCATCAGAGCGGCGTGGCGCATGCGCTCCCGCTTGATATACTCGCTCGGATTCATGTTGGCGGAGACCTTCAGACGGCGCTGCAGGTGGGAGCGGCTCACGCCGATTTCCTTCGCGATGAACTCCACGGACAGTTCAGGGTTGGCGAGCTGGTCGACCACGACCTTGCGAACCCTTTCGAACAGGCGCTCGTCGTTCGACTTGATTTTGGCCACCTCCTCGTTTACCGCAGTGTCGCCGGAATACTTCTCCTTGAGCATACGGCGCTGCATAATCAGCATGTTGACGCGGTTAAGCAGGTGCCCTACGTTGAACGGCTTCGTTATATACGCGTCGGCTCCCGCGAGAATACCCTCGTTGCGCTGCGCCTGGGTCACTTTCGCCGTCAGCATCACGACCGGAATCTCGCAGGTGTCGGCGTTAGCCCTGATTTTGCGGCAAAGCTCGAGGCCGTCGATACCTTCCATCATTATATCCGTCAGAATCAGGTCGGGATGGCGCGTCAGCGCAAGCTCCAACCCCTTCGTGCCGTCGGTGGCTGTCAGCACGTTGTAGTGTTCGGAAAGCTCTTTCGCGATGTATTCGAGAATAGAGGCATCGTCCTCGATGACGAGCACCGTAGCGTGGCGCAGCGGCCCCTCGTCGGCAACCGGGCGCCCCGCGCTCTCTTCCGGCACCTCGACCGGGAGATGCGGCGCGGCCTGCGACACGCTATCAGCCGAACCGCGTTCATCAGCGGAATACGCCTCAGAAGCGAGGGGGATGAGGATAAGCATGACTGTTCCTTCCGGGGTGCTCCGCTCGATGGTTATTGTGCCGTGATGGAGGTCCATCATCTTGCGGGCCAGGTGCAGCCCGATTCCGGTTCCGGGGGCGGAGGCGGGCGCGTCGGACTTCACCCGGTAGAAACGGTTGAACACGCGCTCCTGGCTTTCAGTGGGGATACCGGGGCCAGTATCGCTGACGCGCAGAGCGAGACACCCCTCCTCGATTCTGCCAGTAAGGCTTACCCGTCCCCCTTCGGGAGTGAACTTGAACGCGTTCGACAGCACGTTGAACACCACCTTGTCAACCTTGTCGGCATCCAGCAGTGCCGTTTCGGGCACGTCATCGGCTATCTCGACAGCGAAATCTATGCCGCGGCGCTCGGCAAGGTTGTCAAACGCGCCGGCCACGCCGTCGATGAACTTCCTGACGTCCACCTCCCTGACCGCAAGCCGCATCTGGTTGTTATCCAGGCGGCGGAGGTCCATAATCTGGTCTATCAGGCGCAGGATGCGCTCCCCGTTATGACGCATGACGTCGATTGTGCGGAGCGCCTGTTTGTCGCGCACCTTGTCGCGCAGGGAGTCCAGCGGGGAGAGCACCATCGTCAGCGGGGTGCGGATTTCGTGGGATATGTCGGTGAAGAACTGTAATTTATGCTCCGCAGTCTGCGCCTGCATAAGCTGGCGGTTGCGCCGCTCCTCCTCCTTTATACGCCATTTTACCGCCTTGACGCCAAAGAATACGAGAACGATGAACAGAACAACGTAAATCATTTTCGCCCAGACAGTTAGGTAAATAGGGGGGGATATTGTCAGCTTCAGGGCCTTCTCGTGGGGTCTGTAATCCCCGATTGAGGCCTTCACGCGCAGGGTGTAGTCGCCCGGGGGAAGGCTCGAATATGTCGCCGTCCTGGCTCCGGGAGGGAGCTGGATCCAGCCGTTGTCGTGCCCTTCGAGCATCACGGAATAAACCACGCTCTCGGGATGTGAGAACTCGACCGCTCCGAAAGATACGGTGAAGCTGTTATGGTCGTAGGAAAGCCCGACCTCGTCGCGCTCCTCGACGGGAATCACGGTCTCGTGCGAGGCGCCGGCCACCGCGTCATCATCCTCGTTGATGAGTTTCAGGTCGTTGATCGCGACGCGGAGCAGTTCTCGGGGTGATTTCTTCTGGTCCGGCATGAAGGAGACAAGCCCCCCTACCCCTCCGAAATAAACGCGTCCGTCGAGTCCGCGGCATACGGAATTGCGCTTGAACTCGCGGCATGTGACGTAGTCCATCGGTACGGAGTTGTCAAACTCCATCGTCTTCGGGTCGAGTTTAGATATGCCGCCCCCTGTACTGAGCCAGAGGTTGCCGTTGCGGTCAGTCGTTATGCCGTATATAAGGTTGTTGAGCAGCCCGTGGGTCTCGTTGAATACCTGCGTGCGACCGTTCTGAATACGGTTAAGACCCATGCGCGTACCGGCCCATATGGCCCCCGAAGCGTCCTGGCAGAGGGAGAAGACGCAATTGTTGCTCAACCTCATGTTCGAGGAATTGAAATGCTCGAAACTCCCCGTCGAGGTATCGAGGCAGGAGAGGCCGGAATCGCTCGTGCCGATCCATACCTTTCCGTCGGCGGAGAAGAGAATCGCGTGTATCGCGTTGCCGAGTAACTGTTTGGAATCCGGCATGGAGGGGTCGTGGGAATAAAAGCGGGTGGAGCCGGTCTGGGGGTTGTAGATGCAGACCCCGTCGCCATTGGTCGCGATCCAGAGATTTCCCGCGGCATCCTCCGCTATGGCGTTCACCTCCTTAACGCGGCCGCCGCGGCCGTCGGGGAGCGGGAGCGCGACAGGGGAGAACGAGCCGCTCGCCGGATTGTACTTCGCCAGCCCGTTGAGGTAGTTTCCGGCCCATATGTTCCCCTTACTGTCCTGGAAAATTGTCAGAATCGTGCCGCCACCCGACTCAGGGTAAGGAATATGGCGCATAGGCGCTCCCGGAGCGGACGCCCGGTATATCCCGTCGCCGTCAGTGCCGACCCACAGCGCCCCGTCGCTTCCCTGCAACACGCAGAGCACCGGTTCCGTGCCGATATTCAATGCGGCAGAGAATGGGGAGTAGGTATAGTTGACCATCGAATCCTCCGAATCCCGCGAAACCATGAGCGCGCCCTTCTGATATACCCCTAACCATATGTTACCCTGGCGGTCGGGCAGTATGTCGTGGATTTTCGCCTTCGCGGGATTGAACTCCTTGATCGCTATGCCGACATCGGTGAGCGCCCCTGTAACGACGTCGTATTTCTTCAGGCCGTTGCCGTCAGTCCCGATATACATAACGTTGTCATCCGGGTAGTTACGCAGGATGTACACGTTCCCGTCGACCTTCACCGCGTCGCGCGTGACCCGGTTGGTACGGTAGTCGTACGCGTCGATACCCCCGTCAAGCGACCCTATGAAGAGCCTCCCGTCGTTCGTTTGTCCGATGGTGAAAATCATATTGCTCGAAAGGGAGGTCGGGTCGGCCGGGTCGTGGCTGAGGGTCGTCATCGAGTTTGTCGAACCGTTGAATATCGTTATTCCGGCATCTTTCGAACCGATCCATATGTTGCCGAAACTGTCCTCGTAGAGCACCGTGGTCTTGTTGGAGCAAATCCGGGAGTTTGTCGTCATGTAGCATACCGGCTCATCGTCACCCTTGCGGATGCATACTGCCCCGGAGCGCGAGGTCGTGAACCATATGTTACCCTTGCGGTCCTCGATAATTGAGTTGACGTAACTGAAATCGGGAACATTGGGATAACTCAGGCGCGGGGTTATGAAGGTCTGGGTCGAGCGGTCATATTTCTGGATGCCGTCGGTCGTCCCGACCCACAGGTTGTTCTCGCTGTCCTCGATGACGGTCAGCACCGTGTTGCTGAGGAGCGAACCGGCGTCGGAGGTACGCGTGAAGGTCATGGCCTCCGAGCCGTCGAAACGCGTCAGGCCGTAGTCGGTCGCCAGCCAGATGTAGCCAAGATGGTCCTGGCATATTTTGTTGATATGTGAGTTCGATACTGCGAAGAGGCGCCCGGTAGGTTCGGCGGTGGCGGCATACGATGCCGGGGTATTGCCGCCGAGGATGACCAAAGTCAGCGCGACTGCCTTTGACAATAGACGGTATTTGAATCTCATGGTATTTATATGACAGAAAGCACGGACAACAGGAGTCCGTATTCACGCTCCAAAGTTACAACACATTCCCGAAACAGCCCTGATGCGACATAGAGAAAAGTCGGTTTGTCTACATTTTCGCAACTATTCTCCCCATTTTCGCAACCCGACCGACAATCCGCGAAGATTAACGCACATATAAGGCAGGCCCCCAATACCTATTATCACTAACTTTGCCAGTGAAATTCCGAGGCATCTCCGACCGGGAGACTGCCGAGACGAGACAGAAGAAATCAAACCAATCATACAGCCATGAAACTATTTCAGAAAACAGCCATCTCCGGCGACTCCATCGCCTGGACGCGCAGGCTGCTGGCAGCCGTGCTGATCGCTCCGGCGATCTCTCTTTCGGTGTCCGCCGCCGACATCACGGTGCGCGGCACTGTCAACGGCGACGGCGAACCGCTCCCCGGAGCGACAGTGACAGAAAGCGGGCGTCCCGGAAACGGCACCACTACAGACGCCGACGGACGATTCTCCCTCACCCTCTCCGACAAATCAAAAATCACAGCCAGCTTCATCGGCTACAAGACGGCGACCGTAAAGGTTGCCGGACGCCCGAATATCGACATCACGCTCGAAGCTGACGACAACGTGCTCGACGAGGTAATCGCGATCGGTTACGGAGTGCAGCAGAAAAAGCTCGTCACCGGCGCTACCCTCCAGGTAAAGGGTGACGACATCGCGAAGCAGAACACGATGAGCGCCTACGGCGCGCTCCAGAGCCAGGCCCCCGGCGTGAACATCGTCAAGAACACGGGTAAGGCGGGCGACGGATTCAAGGTAAACATCCGCGGCCTCGGCACCATATATAACTCCTCTCCCCTGGTGGTAATCGACGGAGTGAGCGGCGGAGACCTCAACCTGCTCGACCCTAACGACATCGAGAGCATCGACGTGCTGAAGGACGCCGCGTCGGCCGCCATCTACGGCGCGAGAGCCGCCAACGGCGTAATCCTCGTGACAACGAAGAAGGGGGGCAAGGAGCGCGTCAACGCCCACTTCAACATGTACCTCGGCTGGCAGGAAATCCCCAAGACCGTAACTCCCCTCAACGCCCAGCAGTATGTGATGCTTATGAAGGAGACCGGCCTGACCGACGCCGACTTCGCCGCCAACGTCCCCCTTTGGGACGAAATCCAGAGCGGGAAGTTCACCGGCACAAACTGGCTCGACGAAATCCAGAAGAAGGACGGATTCAAACAGGGCTATAATTTCGGCCTCGACGGCGGGGGCGAGCGCTCGACCTACTCCCTCGGCATCAGCTACTCTTCTGAAACTCCGACAATCGGCATCAAGGCCGACGACGTTAAGCAGCGCTACGAACGTTACACCCTCCGCTTCAACTCGGAGCATATCGTTGTAAAGCGCCCGGACCGCGACCTGCTGAAATTCGGCCAGACCCTGACCATGGCCCATATCAACTCCCGCGGCATGACCCAGGGAACGGGCAACATGTACTGGAACGACGTGCGCAACGCCCTCTGCGCTTCCCCGCTCTTCCCCGTATGGGAGATTCCCGGCGAGAAATACGCATGGCCCGTGCTGCTCGACCCCGACGAGACCAACCCGCTGGCCGAAATGTACTACCTCCGCTCATTCTCGCAGAGCAAGAACTACAACGCCCGCGGCAACCTCTATCTCGTCCTTGAACCGATCAAAGGCCTGACTTTCAAGAGCGCCTTCGGGTTCGCCTACAACGGATGGAACTCCCGGGAATACACTCCCGCCTACCAGATTAACGAAAAGACCTACTCCAAGACCGACCGCGTCGGCCAGGGCTCCGGCAACGGCCTGCAATGGTCCTGGGACAACACCCTGAGCTACGACTTCACCGTCAAAGGACACCATCTCAACGTGCTCGTCGGCAACTCCGTAGAAAAGTGGGGGCTCGGCCAGGACATAAACGGGTCAAACCGCGACAGCGAGTTCGACAGCTTTGACTACGCGTGGCTCAGCAACGTCAAGGCAATCGCCTCCGGCTCAACCACCCTTTCCGGCGCGCCATGGAGCCGCGGACAGCTCGTCAGCTGGTTCGGGCGCGTCAACTACGACTACGACCGCCGCTATATGGCTTCCGTGATCATGCGCGCCGACGGCTCCTCGAACTTCGCACGCGGCCACCGCTGGGGCTACTTCCCCTCCGTGTCCGCCGGATGGAATATCGCCGCCGAGAAATTCATGGAAGGGCTGAGCCACTGGCTCGACATGCTGAAAATCCGCGCGTCGTGGGGCGAGAACGGCAACTGCAATATCCCGACATTCCGCTACCTCTCCACCATCGCATTCGGTAACGCCAACAACGCCGCCTGGTACTATTTCGGCGACGACAAGTCGAATCCCACAATCGGCGCCTACCCCGACATCATGAGCAACCCCGAACTGAAATGGGAGACCTCCCGCCAGACCGACATCGGCCTTGACGCACGCTTCCTCGGAAACCGCCTCGGCTTCACCTTCGACTGGTACGAGAAGAAGACCCTCGACTGGCTCGTGCAGCCCACCGCCCTCGGCATATGGGGCACAGGCGCGCCCTACGTCAACGGCGGCGACATCAAGAACACCGGCGTCGAGGTATCGGTTTCCTGGAACGACCGCGTAGGCGACTTCACCTACAGCGTTTCCGCAAACCTGGCCCACAACCGCAACGAGGTGCTCCGCATAGCCAACGGCAACGGCCTGATCGAGGGCACTGCCGGAATCCTGGCCCAGAACACGACTTCATTCTACCGAGCCGAAGAGGGGCACCCCCTCGGCTACTTCTACGGCTATCAGACCGCCGGTATATTCCAGAACCGGGATCAGATTGACAACTATATCTCTCCGGCGACCGGCCAGCCAATCATGCCAAACGCCAAGCCCGGCGACGTTATCTTCGTCGACCGCGACAAGGACGGCTCCATAACCGACAAGGACCGCACCTCGATCGGCAACCCCTACCCCGACATCACCTACGGCCTGAACATCATGCTCGGATGGAAGGGCCTCGACTTCTCGCTGACAGGCTACGGAGTGGCCGGCAACCAGATCGCCCGCTCCTACCGCTCGGGAACGGACAAGCCCTACGACAACTACACGACTGAGATGCTCGGACGCTGGCACGGCGAAGGAACGTCGAACCGCCTCCCCGCAGTCGGCGGCTCCTCAATCAACTGGCAGTATGTCAGCGACCTCTATATCGAGGACGGCGACTATTTCCGAATCACCAACATCACCCTGGGCTACGACTTCAAGAAACTCTTCCCGCGGCTGCCGCTGTCGAAACTGCGGTTGTACGGCGCCGTGCAGAACCCGTTCACGTTCACCAAGTACTCCGGCATGGACCCCGAAATCGGTTACGGTGGCGGCGACAACTGGGCTACCGGCATCGACCTCGGCTATTATCCAGGCTCCCGCAGCTACATGGTCGGTCTTAACATCGAATATTAACCCGCTCACCAACGCATAATCAAATGAAAAAGATATTTTCCATATTAGCCATATTCCTCTGCATGGTAGCGGCAACCGGCTGCGAGGACTTCCTCGACACCGAGAACCTTACCAAGAAGGACACTTCCAACTACCCCAAGAATCCCGATGACATGGACCAGCTCCTTGTCGGTGTTTACTCGATGATCGGACGATGCGAACCGCTCGGATTCTCGTACTTCGTCTCCGAACTGATGAGCGACAACTGCTTCGGCGGGGGCGACAACGCCGACAAGTCGTGCAAGGCCATGGACCAGTTCAAGAAATCCAGCGAGGACATGTTCCGCTGGTGCTGGCGCGCCCGCTATATGGGTGTCTACCGCTCCAACTTCCTCCTGAGCCAGCTCGACAAAATCGAATGGGACTCGCAGGAGCACCGCGACGCCGTCGAGGGTGAATGCCGTATGATGCGCGCGTTCTTCTACTTCGACCTCTCCCGCATGTTCGGCGAAGTTCCCCTCGTGACAACCCCCGAAGCGGTCAACATCCCCAAGAATCCCGCCGCCGAGACATACGCTTTCATTGCCTCCGACCTCGTCGCCGCGATTGAGAAAATGCCCGACACGAAAGTCACCGACATGTCGCGCGACGACAACGGCCGCATGACCCGCTGGGCAGCCGAGGCCCTCCTCGCCCGCGTATGGCTTTTCTATACCGGCTATTACAACCAGAACTCCCTCCCGACCGTCGGGGGCGGCGAAGTGACAAAGGCCCAGGTTCAGGGCTACATAGCCGACTGCATCACCAACAGCGGCCACGACCTCCTCTCCGACTTCCGGAACCTCTGGCCCTACAGCCACGTGCAGGATTACAAGTACACCGCCGACAACGGCCTCAACTGGGCCGGCGACGGCAACATCGAGGAGGTTATGGCTATCAAATACTCCACAATCGGCACCTGGGACGTGATTTCCCAGAAATGCAACCAGGTATGCCTCTACTACGGTGTCCGCGGACAGAGCAATTATGTGTTCACATTCCCGTTCGGCCAGGGATGGGGCTTCGGGACAGTCAATCCCAAACTCTGGGAGGACTGGGACGACGCCGACATACGCAAGAAAGGGTCCGTGATCGACTGCAACGACAAGAACGAGATGCGCCTTTACATGAAGGGTGGCGGCAACGCGGCAGAGGAGACCTACTACATCAACAAAAAGCATTGCCCCATCAATGTTTATTCCGATGCCTCCAAGCAGCACGTTGTCAATTACAGCGTGCCCCTCTACGGAATGACCGAAACCAACTTCCAGCTCAACAACACCCAGGACATCATCCTCATCCGCTTCTCCGACGTACTGCTGATGGGTGCCGAGCTTGAATGTCCCGAGGCGCAGGCGTACTTCGACCGCGTACGCGGACGCGTCGGCCTCACCTCACTCCCAGCGACTCTCGACAATATCAAGGCCGAACGCCGTTTCGAGCTGGCTTTCGAGGGTGAGCGCTACTACGACCTTCTCCGCTGGCACGACGAGCGCCTGATCACGGAAAATCAGACCGACATCCAGATTTACGACCGCAAACTCCCCCGCAAGAAGAGCGTCGTCTACCGCCCCGAAACCCGCGGATTCCTCCCGATTCCGCTGACGGAAATCCAGCTTTCCGAAGGGGTGCTGACCCAGAATCCCGGCTGGGAAGGAACCGACTGCTACCTCGAATAATCGCCCTTTCGCGACCTTGAATCCATATTTGAAAGTAAGTTAGATAGTTAAGATAGGTATGTCAACATGCAGCCGTAGAGGCTTTTTGAAGACCGCAGCACTCTTTGCCGCCGCTGCCGCCCTCCCCCAGGGGATGGCGGCGCGGGGCGGGAGCTCGCGAAAAGACACGCTGTCCCTCGCCAATAAAAAAGTGCGGGTCAACGACACCTACGACGTAATCGTGGCCGGAGGCGGTCCCGCCGGATGCGCCGCCGCGATCGCCGCCGCTTCGGAAGGACGCAAGACCCTCTTGATCGAGGCCACCGGCAATCTCGGAGGACTCGGAACCTCGGGGATGGTACCCGCCTGGTGCCCTTTCACCGACGGAGAGAAAATCATCTACCGCGGACTGGCCGAGAAGGTGTTCCGGCAGGCAAAGGCCGGAGTGCCCCACGAACCAGCCGACAAGTTCGACTGGGTAACGATAAATCCCGAATACCTCATCGGCGTTTACGACCGAATGGTGGAGGAGTCGGGAGCCGACGTCCTCTTCTTCTCCCGCGTGGCGGCGGTTGAAATGTCGGCCGACGATGCCGTCGACGCGGTTGTCGTAGCCAACAAGGATGGTCTGACCGCCTATCGCCCGAAAATCGTTATTGACGCGACCGGCGACGGCGATATCGCCGCCTGGGCCGGAGCCGAATACCTCAAGGGGGATGCCGAGGGCGTGCTGCAGAAAAGCACACTCTGCTTCTCCGTAGCCAACGTAAATACCGAGGCTTATCTTAACGGACCCGAGCTCCATTCTGGGCACAACCCCGACAGCGCCTCGGTCCGCGCCCACCGTACCGGCAGATTCCCGCTGCTCGATACCCACTGCTGCCACAACCTTGTGGGCCCCGGCGTAGTACAGTTCAACGCCAACCATATAGAAATCAAGGACACTACCGACCCGCGGCAGCTCTCCGACGCCATGCGCCTCGGAAGACGCGCCGCCGACCAGCACCTCGAAATGCTCAAGGAGTTCCGCCCTGATGCATTCAAGGACGCGTTCGTCGTGAAAACAGCCATTATCCCCGGCATACGCGACAGCCGCCGAATCGTCGGCGACTACATTTTTACCGGCGATGACTGGCGGGCCCGTAAGAGCTTCGACGACGAAATCGGGCGCAACTGCTATTTTATCGACATCCATAAGGAAGGGGTCCCCCACGTCCATTACGGCCGCGGGGAAAGCCACGGCATCCCCTACCGCTGCCTGACCCCGAAGAAGCTCCGCAACGTGCTGACGGCCGGGCGCTGCATCTCGACCGACGACGAGGCATACGGCTCGCTCCGCGTCATGCCCCCCTGCCTTGTAACAGGCGAAGCTGCCGGAGTGGCGGCCTCCCTGGCCGCCGCGTCCGATATACGCGACATCCACCAGGTCGATACCGGAGACCTCCGCCGCATCCTTAAATCACGCGGCCAGTATTTCCTCTAAACATATTGTGCGAATCCGATGATATTCAATAGAATCGCAATAACTGCCCTGCTCGCCGCCGCTGCAACGGCCGCACTAGCCGACAACGCCCTCCCGCCCTATCTCGACGACTCTCTTCCCGCCGAGCAGAGAATCGAGGACGCGCTGACCCGGATGACCCTCGACGATAAAATCGCCCTGATCCATGCGCAGTCGAAATTCAGCACTCCGGGATGCCCCCGCCTGGGAATCCCCGAGATATGGATGAGCGACGGCCCCCACGGCGTGAGGGTCGAATTCGACTGGGACGAATGGCAGTCGGCCGGATGGACCAACGACTCCTGCACCGCCCTCCCGGCCCTAACCTGCCTGGCCGCGACATTCAACCCCGAACTCGCCGGACAATACGGCAACGTCGTCGGCGAGGAAGCCAGATTCCGAAAGAAAGACATCATTCTCGGCCCGGGAGTGAACATCTACCGCACCCCGCTGAGCGGACGCAATTTCGAATACACGGGTGAAGACCCCGTGCTCGCCTCTCGCATAGTCGTTCCGTACATAAAGGGGTTGCAGCAGAATGGCGTCAGCGCCTGCATGAAGCATTTCGCCCTCAACAACCAGGAACACAACCGCGACGCCGTCAACGTGATAGTTGACGAGCGCGCTCTTAACGAACTCTATCTTCCGGCCTTCCGCGCCGGAGTGACCGAGGGGGGCGTATGGGCGGTAATGGGATCTTACAACAAGTACAAAGGTACCTACTGCACCCACAATGACACCCTCGTCAACGAAATCCTGAAAAAGCAATGGGGCTTCGACGGAGTGTTCATAACCGACTGGGGCTCTGCCCACGACACCCGCGAAGCGGCCCTCAACGGCCTTGACATCGAAATGGGGTCCTGGACCAACGGACTTACCTGGGGCAAGAGCAACGCCTACGACGACTATTACATGGCCGAACCGCTCAAAAGGCTGGTGCGTTCGGGCGAAATCGACGAGAAAGTTGTCGACGAAAAAGCGCGCAGGGTGATACGCCTCTGCCTCCGCACCAATATGAATCGCCACCGCCCGTGGGGAGCGATGCACACTCCCGGCCATCTTGCCGTTGCCCGCGAGGTAGCCCGTGAGGGTATCGTGCTGCTGAAAAACGAGAGAAGTTTCCTCCCGCTACGCGACGGCGCCAAAATCGCAGTAATCGGGGAAAACGCCGTGAAATCGCTTACAAAGGGTGGCGGCAGCTCAGAACTGAAGCCTCGTGTCGAAATCTCTCCGTTGCAGGGAATCAGAGAGCGTTTCGGCGAGAAGAACGTGACTTTCTCGCTCGGATACGCATCAGGCGAACCGAACTATTCCAACGAGCTCCCCTCACCCTACGACGCCGATTCCCTACGGATTGCCGCGATAGAGACGGCAAGAAACGCCGATATCGTAGTCTTTATCGGAGGCCTTAACAAGAACTACCGACAGGACTGCGAGGGGGAAGACCGCGCGACCTTCGACCTCCCGTTCGGGCAGAACGAACTTATCGCCGCACTCCGGGAAGTTAATCCGCGTATGGCTGTCGTGATTGTCAGCGGCAATGCCGTCGCGATGCCCTGGGCAGAAAAAGTCCCCGCGATCGTGCAGAGCTGGTATCTCGGAAGCATGGCTGGCCCGGCATTGGCCGACATCCTCTCCGGCGACGTTAATCCGAGCGGCAAGCTCCCCTTCTCAATCCCTGTCAACCTGACCGACTGCGCCGCTCATGCCTTTGGTGAAAGCGCGTATCCCGGAGTTGACGGCAACGTGAGTTACGAGGAAGGGCTCCTTGTCGGCTACCGCTGGCACGACACCCGTCGCATTCCCGCGCGCTATCCCTTCGGCCACGGTCTGAGCTACACTACTTTCCGTTATTCCGACCTCGCTACCGACAAAAAAGAGTACGCGCCGACGGATACCGTAACCGTCACTATCACCCTCGAAAACAAGGGGAAGGTTGCCGGAGCCGAGACGGTCCAGTTCTACGCCGCGCAGAAAGCGCCCCGCCTTCCCCGTCCTGCCAAGGAGCTGAAAGGGTTCGCCAAAACCTCTCTCGCTCCGGGCGAGAAAAAGACTGTCACCGTGACAATCCCTGTAGCCGACCTCGCCTATTATGACGACACTCTCCGCCGGTGGATTGTCGACGACGACGAGTTCACAATCCTCGCCGGAGCCTCCAGCACCGACATCCGCGGCAAAGCCGTGTTCAAAACCCGTTCCATAAATACCTTAGCCGAAAACAAATAATTTCCATGAATACTATATTCAAATACCTCTTGGGAGCGGCGCTGGCAACAGCGTGCGCCGCTCCTTCATCCGCGGCAGAGACAGCCGACGGAGGGAAAGACAAACTTACGTTTCTCCTTACCGGCGCTTCATTCTCCGTCCCCGAGAACGGGTGGTTTGAAATCGGTTGCGAAGATCTCGACGCCGAGGCTGTCAACAAGGCCGTCAGCGGTGAAGCGATATACCACACCGCCCGCCGCATGAACCTCGGGACGTTCTACACTCCCGAAGAGCTGGACAATATCGACGTCTTCGTAATCGGCCATGTCCACAACCAGAACGTCGCCAACGAGCAGTGGCTCAAGGAAAACTGGGAAGACTATACCAACATCGCGTCAACCACCGACTACTCCGTAGCCTACGACTATGTAATCAAGCGGTATATCGCCGATTGCAAGGCGCTGAAGGACAATCCCGAATCGAAATATTACGGAACCGAGGACGGAAAACCCGTAAAAATAATGTTCTGTACCCACTGGCACGACTCGCGCACGACCTACAACCCGGCCATTCGCAAGCTCGCCGCCAAATGGGGCTTCCCCCTGGTGAAGTTCGACGACAACATCGGCTTCTCCCGGCTTGACGCCGCGACTCCCGAAGAGCAGCCGAGCCTGCGCTTCGCCCACGACACCGAGACTATCGGCGGCGTCAAATACGGATGGCACCCCCTCCGCGGAAGCAACAGCTACATCCAGCGCCGCATGGCCCAGATTTTCGTGGAAGAAGCGCGTACCTATCTCGGTCTCGACGTCCCTTTTGATTATGCCCTCACCCCGGCATCCCCTCTGGTGGTGAGGGGCGAAACCGCGAGAATGCTCGTGAACTTCAAGGCCGGCCACTATCCTTTCTCTATCAACGGGAACGCCATTACAACCTGCCCCTATTTCTGGGAGGCTGAAAACGCCCAGAACGACGTGACATTCAACGCATCGTCGGTTCTCGACGCGAAAGGGACTGCCGCCGCCTCGGGTAGCGCCAAGGCAACCGTGATGGTGGCCGACAAGGTAATCCCCTGCTCCTACGACAGCTTCGTCCACCAGGCCGAGCAGAACAAGGGACACGCCGACGCGCAGACTCTCGACCTCAAGAACGGCGACGGATGGTCGCGCCGCATTTACGTCACATTCCCCCTCGCCGATGTTCCCGACAACGCGGCCCGCATCGGAATCCGGCTCTACTATGAGAGCGTCGTACCGGGAAAACTGAACAACGAAAACCGCCCCCTCGACGGCATCGAGACCCTCGAACTGGGAGGCAACACATCTACCTACACAGCTAATCTCACCTGGGACAACCACCACAACCACGTTTTCGAGCCGGTGACCTCGGCACAGCTTACGCAGAACATGCTCGAATCCTATGTGGGATGGGATGTCACTGATTTCGTGAAGGACAAGATTCTCGAAGGCGCGTCTAATGTCACATTCCGCATATCTACCCCCTACCAGTGGCGCGCTCTCAGCCGCTTCACCGCCTCCGAATCAACCTCGAATCCCGGAAAGGGGCCACAGATGCTGATAGCATTCCCCCGCGGCGCCACGGGCATCAAAAACTCCTTCGTCCCTGCTAAGGCAATAACTGTCAACGGTCTGACTATCAACAATCCCGCAGGGGAACACGTCTCCGTAATTTCCGTTGACGGCAGAACAGCCATCCGCTCATCCGAAACAGCAATCGACCTTTCCGCTCTCCTCCCCGGCATATACATCGCCGTAGCCGGTAATGAATCTGTAAAATTCGTAATACATTAACCGCTATGCGCCTGCGCCTGATTCCCGCTCTGCTCGCCGCCTCGCTCTCCTCCCAGGCAGCCTCTCTCCTCGTCGAGGCTGAACGATTCGACAACCCCGGCGGGTGGACCCCCGACACGCAGTTTATCGACGAGGAGGCGGGATCAACCTATCTGCTGGCCCACGGACTCGGCAACCCGGTCGAGGACGCTTCTTCCCGGATAACGCTGCCTGAAAGAGGGAAATACAGCGTGTATGTCCGCACATACAACTGGACCTCACCCTGGCACGAAGGGAAAGGACCCGGAGCCTTCCGGGTGGCGGTCGATGGGAAGCCGTTGAAAGGAAACGTAGGCAACACGGGAAATGCCTGGGAATGGCAGTACGCCGGAAACTTCAAGGCCGACAAGGAAAACATAACGCTGTCGCTCCGAGACCTGACCGGATTCGACGGCCGATGTGATGCCGTGTACCTAACGACAGACCCAACCGATACCCCTCCGACCGGAAAAGAAGCGCTCGCGGAGTTCAGAAAGAGGAACTCCCCCGCGACCGAAACGGCTGATGGCGGTTCATACGACCTCGTCGTGGTCGGCGGCGGCATCGCCGGAATGCATGCCGCGGTCAGCGCCGCCCGCCTCGGTCTGAAAGTAGCGCTTCTGCAGAACAGGCCTGTGCTCGGGGGAAACAACAGCTCGGAGGTCAGGGTGCACCTCGGCGGCGCGCTCGACCACGGCAGATACCCCGCCCTCGGAACCATGCTCAAGGAATACGCCCCGACAATCGAGGGGAACGCCCAACCCGCGGCGAACTACGGCGACGCCGACAAACTGCGGTGGGTCCAGGCTGAACCGAACATCTCCCTTTTCCTCAACCTCCACGTCAACGGAGTCGAGACAGCTCCCGACAGCCGGATTCTCGCCGTAAGCGGGGTCGAGACCCTCAGCGGCCGCACGACGCGTTTCAGCGCGCCCCTCTTCTGTGACGCTACCGGCGACGGCACGGTAGGATTTCTCGCCGGAGCCGACTACCGGATCGGACGCGAGGGGCGCGACGAGTTCGGCGAACCGTCAGCTCCCGAACAGCCCGACAATATGACGATGGGGACCTCAGTTCAATGGCGTTCGCAAGAACTGTACGCTGGCGAAAAACCGGGCTTCCCAAAATTCTCATACGGCCTGGCGTTCAACGACTCGACGTGCCACCGCACACCCGTCGGCGAATGGACCTGGGAAACCGGGATGCACGCCGACCAGCTTAACGCCTTCGAGCGCGTCCGCGACTACGGGATGCTCGTGGCATACTCCAACTGGAGCTACCTCGTCAACAGCCTCGGTCTGTTTCCCGACCGCAAACTCGACTGGGTGGCCTACGTCGGCGGAAAGCGCGAGACCCGCCGCCTCCTCGGCGACTATATTCTGAAAGAGGACGACCTGGTGAAGCGCGTCAGCCACGAGGACGCGTCCTTCACGACCACCTGGAGCCTCGACCTCCATTTCCCCGACCCGGAAAACAGCCGCCAGTTCCCGCAGGGGGCCTTCATCGCATCGAACCGCCACGTATTCATCCACCCCTACGGCGTTCCATACCGCTGCCTCTACTCGCGCAACGTCCCCAACCTCTTTATGGCCGGGCGCGACATAAGCTGTACCCATTGCGCGCTCGGCTCGGTGCGCGTGATGCGCACAACCGCAATGATGGGCGAAGTCGTAGGAATGGCCGCGGCGCTCTGCAAGCGCCATGCAACCTCTCCCCGGGAAATCTACCGTAACCACCTCCCCGAGCTGAAATCCCTTATGTCGCAGGGAACCGCCCGCCACCCCCTCCCCGACAACCAGCGCTACAACGAGGGCCACCATCTTTCCGACTGACGACTTCCCTGAGGATGCCGCTCCGCAAATTTATATGCTAAATTTTGGGGGATGTGTGGGGAGTTTTGTAACTTTGTGCGTGATTCGACAAAAACGAGTTAGCCTTTTATGAAATTCATTGGAGCACATGTATCGGTGGAGGGCGGTGTCAGCAACGCGCCTGTCAACGCCGCGGCGCTGGAAATGGGAGCGTTCGCGCTTTTCACCCGTAACCCTTCGCGATGGAAGTCGGCCGCGATTTCAGCAGCCGAGGCCCGGCGCTTCAAGGAGAACTGCGAGCAGCACGAATACACCCCGCAGGTAATCCTCCCCCACGACAGCTTCCTTATCAATCTCGGCGCTCCCGACGCGGAAAAGCTCCGTATGAGCCGCGACGCTTTCCTCGACGAGATGCGCCGCTGCGAGCAGCTCGGCCTTACGATGCTGAACTTCCACCCCGGCTCGCACCTCAACCAGATTGAGGAAGCCGAATGTCTGGCCCGTATCGCCGAATCCATCAACCTGACGCTCCGGGAAACCTCCGGCATAACAGCCGTTATTGAATCGACCGCCGGACAGGGCTCCAACCTGGGCTTCCGCTTCGAGCACCTCGCCGCGATTATCGAGCAGGTCGAGGACAAGGAGCGCGTAGGAGTCTGCGTAGACACCTGCCATACGTTCGCAGCCGGATACGATCTGAAATCCCCCGCTGGCTACGACGAGACCTGGGAGGAGTTCGACCGCCTGATCGGCTTCAGATATCTCCGCGGGATGCATCTCAACGATTCCAAGAAAGGGTGCGGCTCAAGGGTCGACCGACATATGCCGATAGGCACCGGCGAACTCGGCGCGGAGTTCTTCTCCCGCCTGATGAAGGACCCCCGCTTCGACGGCATCCCCCTGATTCTCGAAACCCCCGACGAATCGCTGTGGGGCAAGGAAATCGCCTGGCTTAAAGCCGAAGCCGCAGGCTCCTGAAAAACACGTCATTCTGAATAATATCTTATAGCAATTCGCTTTTACTTACACGCTTACTTACATTAATCATCCATGAGAACCAAACCTGACCTAAGTTTCTGGAAGCTGTGGAACCTCTCGTTCGGGTTCTTCGGCGTTCAGATCGCTTACGCCCTCCAAAGCGCCAACGTCAGCCGTATCTTCGCGACCCTGGGCGCCGACCCCCACGATCTCAGCTATTTCTGGATTCTTCCCCCGCTTATGGGCCTGGTGGTACAGCCCCTTGTCGGAACCGCTTCCGACAAAACCTGGACCCGTATCGGACGCCGCCTCCCCTACCTCATCGTCGGAGCGGTAGTCGCCGTCCTCGTGATGTGCCTCCTCCCCAACGCCGGGTCCTTCGGCCTCGCCGTATCTTCAGCCATCCTGATAGGCCTTATAGCGCTGATGCTGCTCGACACGTCCATCAATATGGCGATGCAGCCGTTCAAGATGCTCGTCGGCGACATGGTTAACGAAAAGCAGAAGGGGCTCGCCTACTCGATTCAGAGCTTCCTCTGCAACGCCGGCTCAATCGTCGGGTATATCTTCCCCTTCCTTCTGACCTGGATAGGCTTCAAAAATACCGCTGCTGCCGGTGTTATTCCGCAGACAGTCGTGTTCTCCTTCTACTTCGGCGCGGCGATTCTCCTTGGGTGCGTAATCTATACCCTCTGCAAAGTCAAGGAGTGGCCCCCCGCCCTCTACCAGGAATACAACGGAGGCGGCGAGTCCGCGGCCGACGGGACAAAGGAAAAAACCAACCTGGTGAAACTCCTCGTAAAAGCCCCCTCGACCTTCTGGACCGTCGGCCTGGTGCAGTTCTTCTGCTGGTTCGCTTTCCTATTCATGTGGACCTACACCAACGGCACCATCGCCAAAAACGCCTTCGACTGCCCCGAGACCACCACTATCCACGGCATCGCCCAGACCGACGCCAACGGAAAGGTTGTCAACGAAATCTCAGCCAAATATATCCTTGTCAACGGAAAGGATGTGGTCGTTGACCACGGCAAAGCCACCGTTGCCGGAATCGAAACCGCCGACGGGAAATTCATCCCCGCGTCCTCCGTCGCGATCCTGCGCGACGATATGGAAAACCTCCCGCTCAAAAGCGGAGGCCTCGACCTCTCGATTCCCGTCAAGGGGATAGCCCTCCCCACCCCGGTTGTCGTCAACGACCTGCTCTATTCCGTCAACGGAGTAAGCGCCTACGCGTTCAACACCTCCGTTCCGACAGACGGATGCCCCCTGCTTGTCAACGGCACCGACACGGTTCTCACCCCCGACTTCAAACTCGTCGATTACCTCTCGCGCATGGAGGGCCCGACAGTGCTCACCACCGCCGACATCTGCACCATCGACCCCAAGACCGGCGAACTCGTCATCGACGGCGCCTCGGAGGTAACCCTCGAAGACCCTTCCCGCGCATCGTTCCGCACCTCGGTAGTGCTCAACACCGAATCACCCGAATATAACGACGCTGGCAACTGGGTAGGCATCCTCTTCGCCGTCCAGGCAATCGGCTCCGTGCTGTGGGCCGTAGTGCTCCCGATGTTCCGCTCCAGGAAGTTCTCCTACTCCCTCAGCCTCCTGCTCGGAGCCGCCGGATTCGTGACCGCCGGACTGTTCCACGACCAGTACATGCTCTTCATCTCCTTCTTCCTGATTGGTTGCGCATGGGCCGCTATGCTCGCCTGGCCGTTCACAATCCTCACCAACTCGCTCCGCGGCGGAAACATCGGCGCATACCTCGGCCTCTTCAACTGCTCGATATGCATCCCGCAGATTGTCGGCGCGCTCCTCGGCGGCTGGATTCTCAGCTTCTTCGGCGGTGCCGACACCCTCGCACCCCAGCACGTCATGATGATTATCGCCGGCATCTCCCTCTGCCTCGGCGCGATAGCCGTCGTGTTTATCAAGGAACACCAACCTGAAACCAACAAAGCCTGACCCCGATTATGAAGAAACTATATATGGCGGCTGCCGCCCTCCTCATACTCAGCGCCTGCGGCGGCACGAAGGACTACGACAACTATGTCGCGACCCTCGCCGCCCAGACCGCGGCGATTGACACAATCACTTCCACCCGCGGCTACGCCTCCTACATCGACTCCCTGCAAGCACTCACCGCCGGCTTCGACGCCCTCGGCCTCAAACTAGACCCGACCCAGCGCGACGAAATCGAGTCCCTCGGCCTCAAAATCTCCGCCGCCCTCGACTCCAAATACCGCTCCCTTACCACCGCCCCCCAGGAAGCCACCACCCCGCAGGAAGCCTCCGACACAGCCGCTATACCCACCTCTGCCAAATCACCCTCCTCCACCGCCGAATAACCCATCGCATACTCCTCCCAGAGTCGAAGACCCTGAATGTTCGTAACCCCATCATTAGCCGCCCCCGCGGCAATTGTTGGGGTTGCTGCTTCCCGCACCTCCGCAAGGTCGAAAATATCGCACTAAACCAGCAACTTAACCGATGTAAACACTGCTGTCCGATCGAATGAAAATGAATATCTTTGCACTTAAAAAAATAAACCCGATAGCTTGATATACAGGGGCTACCGGGAATCAACACTGCAAAGATAAATCCATATGATTCCGTTTGTCCGACAATGTCAGTTCTGCAATCTCTTTATCTGTCTGTGTTTGAACGATGTCTTCATATAGTTTATCGGGAACGTTAACGAAGATTTTCCAGGTGTAATGGCTAGCTGGGTCAGATGGGGCATAAACAATGGCTAATAAATTTCTTTCCGTTTAATATGTAAATATTCCCCGGAATTAGTTTGTCTACTTTTCTTCCTGACAAATCGTAGTAATTACCGTCCTCATCCTTTACGTCTATTGCCACACTGTCAATACCGGAAGATGGGAAATCATTGGTTTCGATGAAATTTGTCATATAATCCCAACCTGAAGTCGTCATATATTGCTGTTTCGTTCCTAAAGGAATGTAGACAGGGGTCGCCGGATTCACGCTGGCGAAGGGTGTCCCGTCAGACTCATATCCTTGCGCCGGGACGCAAACGGGTGGAACAGGGGCCTTGCACCAAATGCCTGTCAGACTGCCGCATAAGGCAAAGGCCCGGTCACCCATACTTTTGAGCGAAGACGGCAGGACAATGGTCGTGAGCTTGTTGCAGCACTGAAACGCATCCTGTCCGATTGATTCCAGAGTTTCCGGGAAATCTATAGTTGACATTTTAACCTGGTCGAATGCAAATTCTCCAATGGTGACGGCATGGGATGGTACATTCACCTCTGTCAAAGAAATACACCCCTGAAAAACAGATTCGGGCACAATGGTAGCATTATCCGGCAAATGAGCCTCTCCAAGCTCCCAGTTATTGTAGAACTGACCGCCTTGACTACAAAGGGAACAGTAATCGGGCAAGATGGCTTTGTTGAATGCCGAACCCGCGAAAGCCATACATCCAAGATATTCCAATGATTTAGGAAAGTTGATTTCAGATATCTTACATCTATAGAACGCGGCGCAACTAATCGCTTTCAGCGACTCAGGCAGTGTGATTTTACCGGTCAGTCCGCGGCATTGATAAAAAGCTTGCTCGTCAATAACTTCCAAACTTTCGGGAAATACAAGCTGTTCGGCGGTTAAACTTATGCAGTCGGTAAAGGCAGACTTATCGATTTTTTGTAAAGCCATTGGCAATTTTACCTCATTGAGTGAAATCGCATAAGCGACTGCAAACTCGCCAATTTCGGTTACGTTATCAGGAAAAACAATCTTTTCCAATGGGATTGTAGTGATTGTCAATGTACTCCAATCCACTTGTGCATCAATATGAAACAGAGCGTGGTCGGGAATCTTCCCACCCTCAATCACAGCGTTTTCAAGGTCGATTATTTTTAGCTTACCGTTGAACGATGATTCCCAAAGCGTGTTGAAATCCGCTTCGTTCATCGGACCTTCCACAGAGATAGACTCTATCTGGTAGATACGATCGCCGAGTATGGCTGAAAGGGTGCCGCTTTCTGTCAGAACCGTGTTGATGGACTCCATCTCGTCAGAGTTTCTGGCTGGAGCAATCAGTTTACAGGACAGCTCGAATCCCTTGAAGGAGGATTCGTCTAACTGTGAATGTTCGGAGACAACAGTTGGAAGCATGACTAGGTCCCCATTGTCTGATGAGTTCATAATGCTTGTATGCGCGGAAACCGAGAACGGCATCGCTATCATCAGACATAAGATTGATTTAAGTATAAGATTTTCCATTCGTCAATTAGTTTTATTTGCAAAGTTAGAGCTACAAAACGACTTCGGGATAAAACAAGTTTTATTCGACGGTGTTTTTTGCGAGATTTTTTCGGATTCGGCTAAGATATACCGGTGTGACGAGCAGATACGAGGCAATGTCGCACAACGAAACGATGTCTAAAATCTGAGGATACAACGTTATAAGGTCAATGTATCGCTCTGTCGGTGTCTTGCGGTATAATTCAAGATGGCGGGAATAAATCTCGCTGAATAACGTACCATTGAGTGCGGAAAGGTTTCCTTCAAACGATGTATTAAATATGTTAATTGCTTCAGCGGTTCTAATTTGAAACACCGCCGTGTCGGTGCCAGCTATTATGGTGACCTCAGATGGAATCCCGTTGAATGAGTTGTAATAGTCAGCTACAATCTCACCCTCAAAAGCAAATCCTACGACTGCTTCATTTCCCGATGATGTGAGTGTCGTATATTTGAAATATCCTGATTCCACGACTCCGAAATGCCTGCCGACAGTCCCTTGTTGTACGAAAATTTCATCCTTCGCATAATGCTGTACACAACCACGCTCTCGGCAATAATCCTTTATCGCCGAGAGGTCACATTCTTTGTCATATAAATTAAAGGTAGCCATCGCAATTACAAAATTAGCGATTATGTCTCAATGAACCGCCATTCAGAGCCTCAAATAACAGGGCTGACGCATCTTAATTTTTTACAACGTCAAAACTTTTTAATGCGTAAAGGAGATAGTCGTTGTCCCACCCGGCTTTCTTCCGATGGCCTTTGACACCCATTGAGGACACTTTTGCGTTCTTGATAATGTTAAGTCCAATACGGTTGAGCAGAGAGAAATTCTGAGCCGCATTATCCTTTTGCTTACGCGAGGCATCATCTCCAAAAGCGACATCCAATGTCCAATGCAGTTGATTCTCCACGCT